>TARA_R110002126_G_scaffold142420_3_pt1 | contig 137183 bp, 116 predicted proteins | sample TARA_R110002126 | Tara Oceans TARA_R110002126 (sample SAMEA4397536) | marine metagenome | biome: Polar Biome; feature: [DCM] deep chlorophyll maximum layer (ENVO:01000326); material: water (ENVO:00002006), including particulate matter (ENVO:01000060) such as... | depth 30 m
ACTGGTGTCCTGCTTGTGCTTTTACAACCTGAAGCAGAAACTGATTCTGCATAAGCAGTAATAGTTGGCCCTGCATTTGTACCTGTTGGTGCTGAAATTACATTTCCAGCGGAAGATGCATCATAATAAACCACAGTAGAACCTGATGGTGCTGTTGCAGTTGCGGAATGTGAGGTCCCATCATAGGGGGCATTATAGTTATTTGCTCCAGGAGCTGAAGGTAAAGGATTGGTTGATATAATAGCATTTCCTGTCATATTACTTGTACAACTCCCATCTACTCTTGTAGCAACTACTGTGTATGTTCCAACAACAGTTTGTGTGCCAAAACTGATTGAGGATCCACTTGTACCTAGAACTGCAGAACCTGTTATGATTGCATCTTTATAAAGATGATAGCTAACTCCTGTTTCTGAATTTGATAATCCTACTGCTAGTCCCGCACCCCCAGAACAATATGCACCACCACCAGTTACTGTATATATTATGGGGGATGTACATGGGGATGTAACAACTTGATTTAATTCAGTTGATGTAGAGCTGTTATATACGGATCCTATAGCACCGTATTTAGCAGTTATAATATGTGTTCCTACTACTAATGTGCTTGTTGTAAACGTTGCCGTTGACTTGTTTGATGTAGTTGATGAAAAAGCAACATTCGAAGCTAATACCGTATTCCCATCCTTGAAATCAATTGATCCTGCTGGAACTCCTCCTGCTGATGTACCATTAACAGTTGCAGTAAAAGTAACTGTGGTTCCTAAACTTGATGGATTTGTAGATGAAGTTAAACTAACAGAAGTATTATCCTTGTCCGTAAACTTCCACCCTGCATAAGTAAAAGAACCGTCTCCTCTTACAGAACTGGTAGCACTTAATATAAAAGTAGCTCCAAGAGAATCTCCATTTGTAGGTACAATCCAGATTACTCCCTCAATAACCCCTCCTCCATCAGCCTGAACTAGAAATGGTTGGTGATTTGGTTCATCGATCCCATTAGGGTCTTCGCCTTCATGAACGATTTGAAGCCAAACTTTTTCATTAGGCAGGTATCCACGCCCCGAAATAATAACTTCTCCGCCGGGGGGATAATCTTGTTTATCAGTCTCTATAGTTGTCGTCCCTGTGACCGCACCTGCCGGAGCATTCTCAATTGTCGCCTGCGCAAAAGCGCCAGAGGCAAAAAACAAATTGGTGATTAAAAACACTAAAGTCAATAATCCAGATTTAGGTAGAAATGTTTTCATATTTAATAGATAAAAAATTATAAAACAGTGAACTGGGTATGTGAAAGTTTTATTAAAATAAATCAACAGAACCGGGATTTCTGTCTCTTTTATTTGGAATGTCGTAACCATTACTCTCAAAAAAAGACGCTTTTTTGTAGGTTAAAAAGCATCTTAAACGTCTGATTTTTATCAAACAGAAATCTAAATTATATTATTTCTTAAATACAATTAACATTTTTTTTATATTTCCGACGAAAGTGTTAAAAAAAACTATAAACTACATACATAGCAAATAAATAAAGAACAAAACACATAATAAATCTTAAAACTAAAGTATAATTGTGTTAAATAATTATTGTTGAAATGATACCAATATAAAATCCGCAATAAAATTAATTTTATTGCGGATTTCAAAAATAGAATACCTTCATCTAATTTGGCAATTAGAAAATAACGGTAAAAGTGGAACCTCTATTTTGCCCCTCACTTGACGCATTAAGTTGTCCTTGATTTTTTTCTACGATTTTTCTACACAAGTACAAACCAATTCCTGTCGAACCTTCATTTGATGTTCCCAGTTTGCTCATTTTTGTAAATTTTTTAAACAACTCCTCTGTCTGGTTATGATTAAATCCAATTCCATTATCAGAAACACTAAAAATTAATTTTGTGTTTTCTTTATAAATTCTCAAATTAACTTCACTATAGGGATAGGAAAATTTTATGGCATTATCAATCAAGTTCACTAGTACCCTAATTAATAATTCGTCCTCAATTAATAATTCGTCCTTTTGTATTTCAATAGATACGTTTAATTTAATTTTTTTAATTATCAGTAATTGCTGTACTAGATTTTCAACAGTTTCGATAATAGAATCAAAATGGATTAATTTTAAACCTGGACTCGTTTTTAATACCTCATCTTGTTCCTTTAGTAATTTTAAAAAATTTTCAATGTACAAAAACTGTTGATTGGACGACTGGTATATCAATTCTGCTAATTCTTTGATTTCATCTGATGGATCAGCTTCTAAAATGAGGGTTGCTAATGACTCTGAGGCTGTCCCGCAAACGTTTTTAAATCATGAGAGAGCAAATAGACCAAGTCTTGCTTTTCAACAATAAATCTCTCATGCTCCAATATTGTTTCTTGAATGTTGCGCATTAAAAAACCAGCCTCATCATGAAAATTCAAAGGCAAGTCTGGCACCTGTCTCTCTTTCTTATAATTTCTCAATGCCTTAGAAGCAATTTCGATGGGCTTAATTAAATGTTTTAAGATCGCTAAAGTAACCCCCGAAGCAAATAAAGTCATCAGCAGTGCAAAAATTAATATCTCATTGGGGGAAAATGAAAAATTTCCATAAAGCACTAAAAACAACAACCCAATTAGAGGAATATGAATCCCAATAAAAGCAACAAATAAAAATTTGAAAGCATAACTTCTACTAAGAAAATTGATTTGAGATAATTTTTTATAAAAAAACATAATTGTATTTATTTCAATGATATACGTGAAAAATTATTTTTGAGTTTAAATCTAGCTTAAAAAAAAGCATTATTCATGAATATCCCACATAAATACATAGGAATCAGATAAAAGAACACTTAACACTCTAATTTTAGCAGCTACCTTGATAATATTAGCAGTATTAAAAAAATAAAACTAACTTTATTTTCTTTAAGCACTACATCTTATGGCAATAGAAATAGAAGATCAAGACTGGCCTTATTTAAACAAATACAAAAAAGAAAACGCATTACTAGATACCACACAAACTGGCGAAAACAGAATTGTTTTTATGGGTGATTCCATAACCGAATTTTGGAGCAATGTCCACCCCGAGTTCTTCCTCGAAAAATCTTATATCAATCGCGGAATTAGCGGACAAACTTCACCGCAAATGTCACTTAGATTTAAAGCCGATGTTATTGACTTAAAGCCAGCGGTAGTCGTAATTCTTGCTGGTGGAAATGACATAGCTGGAAATACAGGGCCTTCAACTCTTGAAATGATTCAAAACAATATTTTTTCGATGGTAGAACTCGCGCAAACACATCAAATCAAGGTTATTCTGTGTTCCGTTTTGCCTGCTAATTATTTTTATTGGAAACCAAAAGAAAAGCCTGCCGATACTATTCTAGCTTTAAATAAAAGTGTTAAAAGTTATGCTAAGGCAAATGATATTCCATATGTCGATTACTACTCAGCTATGGTTGACGATCAAAAAGGGCTGCCACTCGTCTATTCAAACGACGGAGTGCACCCAAACAAAGCTGGTTATCAGCTAATGGAACCAATTGTTGAGAGGATTATCGCTTTGTATGTATAATAAAACAAGCTAGTAATTAATATTTATTAGTGCCAAACAATAAACCCTAGTCAAATTACTTAATACTACTATTTATGAAAAACTTAAAATTATTAATCTTGGTAATTGGACTAATTGTTACAAGTTGCAGCAATGATAACGGGACTTCTCAAGAACAAGAGGCGCAAAATCTTGAGAAAATGCATGCTGAAATTCTGTCCCTTGCAGTCAGTAAACAATGTGAGAATCCAGCTGACTGGAACTTTACCCCAATTGGTTCTAAAGCCTGTGGTGGACCTACCGGATTTATCGCCTATTCACTGAAATTGAATACGACCGACTTTCTTGACAAAGTGGAGAAATACACAAATTCCCAAAAAGAATTCAATAATAAATGGGGGATTATTTCAACTTGTGACGTCCCTCCTTCCCCAACAAGTATAAAATGTGTAAATAATACGGCGGAATTAGTTTATTAGAAATACGGCCACAGCGATTTCGCATGAAAAAATTTGGCCGTTTTGATAGCCAACAAACAAATTCATTTTAAATTTTTAAATCATACAACTAAACCAATAATTATTTATAAGTGAAGTTGTGTTTTTAGATTATGAACTACAACAAAAATTATTAGAATCTGTAGTTAAGAAATTAGGAAGGACTAATTATTAGTAATTATAATATTTTTGATTCTTTTTTCTTTATTTTATTAGGAAATTTACTAGTTTTGGCTCCGCTAAAAAACGGTCCAAACAAAATAACCTATTTTATGAAATTTTTAAAAATCATCTTCCTATCGTCATGCGCTTTATTATTGAACAGTTGCGCATCAAGTTACCACCCTATCAATCCAGCAGCTCTAAATTACCTTTCAAAAAACACAAACAATGGCGTTACTTTTGAATATAAATACAGCTTGCTTGATAAAAAGTATGCAAAAAAAGAATACAAAAGGAACCTAAAGCTAATCGCAATTAAAATTACAAATAATACAGAGAAAGATTTGGTTTTCGGGAGAGATCTCGTGCTAACATATGACGACAATACGGTGCTTTATGTAATGGAAAAAGAAACAGTCTACAGAATGTTAAAACAAAGTCCTGCCTCTTATCTATGGTATTTACTTTTGTCTCCAACACAATTTATGAAAACCGAAACTAATTCTTATGGCTACACCGAAACTTCGAGTTCATTTCCTATAGGTTTAATCCTTGGACCAGGTTTAGCGGGTGGAAATATGATTGCCGCAAGCTCAGCTAACAAAAAATTCAACACTGACTTGAATGATTACGACCTCAATGGAAAAACTATCAAAAAAGGAGAAACTAGCTACGGGTTAATTGGTATCAACTCCACTAATTTTGATTCAATAAAAATTAAAATGCAGTAATATTATATTGATTAATACAGTAAAATCTGCTACTTACAAAACATAGTCTAAAAGCTCAAATCAACTAAATTTGGGCTTTTTTATTTTAAAAAGTTAACGCTTTAAATATTATTATTGAACGTTGTAGAATCGATACTCAACAACAATCACAACTCCATAAAAACAAAAACCCAATCACTACTTAATAGGATTGGGTTTTTAGTTTGAAAGTAGTCTACTATTATTTCAAAACTGTAAATACGATTTTTGAATCGTCATACACTCGTTGTGTTTGCTTTTTAAAATCTTCCGGTTTTGCATAAAAGATATTCTCTACAAAAGTTTGCGGATTCAGGTCAATCAAAGGAAACCAAGTGCTTTGAATTTGGATTTGGATTTTATGTCCTTTCTTGAACGTATGCATCACATCTTGCAGTTTGATATTTACCGCTGTTTTCTGATTTGCCACAAAAGGCTCTGGTTTAGAAAAACTATTTCTAAAACGACCGCGCATCACTTCGCTTCGCACCATCATGTGGTAATTACTCATTTTTAAATATGGTGCTATCTCAGCAGTTTCTGGTTCGTCACTAGGAAAAACATCAATTACTTTTACAATCCAGTCAGAATCTGTTCCTGAGGTGGAAACTTGCAGTTGTGCCAAAATATCACCAGCTAACGTCATATTATCCTCTAAAATCTCGGTTTCATATACCAATACGTCAGGACGTCGTGCCGCAAAACGCTGGTCATCGGTCATGTATTTTCTTGGTGTAATCCCTTTTTGATTGATATCTTCGGTAAAAGGAACTGGTTTTTTAGGATCACTAATGAACTCTTGGAAACCCACACCATTTTGTGCCGTGCTCATTAATTTATCTTGTGCCAAATAAAAGCTAGTTTTCGCTGCATTTTTTGGAGGCCAAACATCATAGGTTTTCCAATCTTTGGATCCAGTATCAAAAACATAGGCTTCCGGCAGTTTGTTTTCTCCTTTACCATTATCTTTTAAGAAATGGCGAAAAAAATTGGCTTCAATATTTTTTTGAAAGAACCCTGAAATACTATCCCCGAAGTTTATGTTTCCAATAACTGCTTTGGCTCCATTTCTTGCCCAATCTCCATGACTCCATGGTCCCATAACAATCGTATTGTAATTTTTGCTGGTCTTCTCTATAGCTTGATAGGTATTCAAAGGTCCATATAAATCTTCGGCATCAAACCAACCTCCTACCGTCATAACTGCAGGTTTGATATCTTTTAGATGTTGCAGAATGCCTCTTTTTTGCCAAAAATCATCATAACTCGAATGGTCTTTTAGCTGTTGCCAAAACTCATCTTCTTTTCCATAATAGGTATCCAAATTAGACAAAGGTCCTGCATTCATAAAAAACTGATAATCATCTTTTGTTCCTAAGTCGGGGAGTTTATACCAAGCAGTGGATGTACGTTCCGTTTTTTGAATACCAAAAAGTGGTGTCGCTTTCCAATAACTCAATAAATACGCTCCGTTATGATGAAAATCATCAAAAAAGAAATCACTTATACAGGCCTGAGGTGAAACCGCTTTCAATGCAGGGTGCCTACTCAATAAAGAATAAGTAGAGTAAAACCCAGGGTATGAAATTCCCCAAACACCTACATTTCCATTATTGTTGTCTGCATTTTTAACTAACCAGTCAATTGTGTCATAAGTATCTGAAGCTTCATCAACATCCTTCTTTGACTTTTTATTAGGAATGAAAGCGCACATGTTGTCATACAAACCATCACTCATCCAGCGTCCGCGCACATCTTGATACACGACAATGTAGCCTTCTTTCATCATGGTTTCGCTAGGGCCAATGCTTTTCTTGAATTGGTCAGGGCCGTAAGGAGCGCAACTATATGGCGTACGCTGCATGATCATTGGGTATTTTTTCGAATGGTCTTTGGGTGTATAAATTGCAGTATAAAGCGATGCTCCGTCACGCATTTTAATATGCACTTCTTTCTTAGTGTAATTGTCACTAACAGTATTTGGGTTATTGTCTTGTGCAAAAACACCAGCGGTAATTGCGAAAATCGCAATAAGTAATAGTTTTTTCATTTAAATAATAGCTAATTATAGAGCCGTAAAGATATTTAGAATAATAGTATAATGAAATATCCTGTGAGAGAACTTTGATATATCATTAAAAGTGGGTATTGTGGGAGTAGTTTTTAAAGTGTCTATTTACCCTGTAACGAAATAGCCACAACTTCGTCTTGTTTATAAAACACACTCAATTTATGAAAACAACCCTATTAACTACTTTTATTTCACTGCTTGTATTTCAGTTAGGAATCGCTCAACACATAAGAGGTAAAATTATTGATGCAGCGACCGGCGATAATATTCCGTATGCTAATATTAGGGTAAACAACGCAGAAAACTTGGTTTCTAATGGTGAAGGCTATTTTTCGCTTTCGGAGAGCAGCAGTCAGGACGAAACATTGCTTGTGGTTTCCTATTTGGGTTTTGTTAATCAACAATTAACTGTGGGCGAATTGAAAAAACTTGATTTTACGATTAAACTCCTACCTGCCGTTTACGAACTAGATGATGTTGAAGTGTCTAACATAAAACCAAATCCCTACGAGATTATGGCAAATGTAAAAGCCAACTTGAGCCGTAATTATACAACTGGCGAAAAAGGGTCAAAAGAAATGTTCTTTTATAGAACCTCTAGCTATTTTAATCCTTCCATAATAGATGTCGAAATTAACGAATCAACTGGCTTTAGCAAACAAGCATTATCAAAAATCAACAATGACTTGCAGTCTTTTTCTAGTAAATTAATTTCGCATCCACCAGTGTCATTTACTGATATCCTTTGTTATTATTATTCGGTTAAAACAAAAAAAGCAGAGAAGTTTGTGTTTACCTCTAAACTAGATGTTTTAAAAGCCACTCTTTTAAAAAATGAAGGCGAGTCTACTTCCTTAGACGATTTAGAAAAAAAAGGAAAAAACCTGATGCTACAACACCTCGATACTACTAAATTTTACCGCATAAAAAGCGGACTTATAGGATCAAGGGATACTATTTCGCTACGTAAAGACTTCAATAGAAAGAAAAAAACAGGTGTTAACATAGAAATAAACAGCCAGTTAACTGCTACTAAAAGCAACCTGAACAGCTTGATGTATCAAAACAATTTGTTAAACAACAAGAGGTTTGATTTTATACAAAAACCAGAGTTATATGACTATACTTTTGAAGGTACTACTTACACTAATGAAAATGAATTTGCTTACGTTCTTACTTTTAAACCTCGAAAAAGCAAAGCCATGTATGTGGGTAAACTTTATATTTCTGAAACGGATTATGCCGTCTTACGCACGGATTATGTCCTAGACGAAGGAGAGAAGGCACATAATTTTAATATGAAGTTTCTTTTGGGAATTAAAGTATCTGAGAATATTAGTAAAGGAACGATTATTTACAAAAAAAGAGCTGAAGACGACAGCTACTACATGCAGTATGCAGCTACCGAAACTGGAAATTACTTCTATCTCAATCGCCCATTAAAACTTATAGAATTAACTAGCGGCGAAAAAGATGTATTGGCACTTGATTTTAAAATCGAAGCCAACACTCGCAATAAAACAGAGTTCCTAAATATGTCGCGCACTGAAACAACCGTTGCTGCCATTGAAAAAATTAAAGAACAGGACTTCAAGTATATAACGATTAAAACGTATGACCCAAAGATCTGGAAAGATTACAATGCTATCGAACCGTTGCAAGAGATGAAACAGTTTAAAGCGATTAATTAACGTCATAAAATAGCTCAGACTAGCAATCTCCTTCTATTTATGGTGAAATGAAAACAGCAGTCTAAAATACTTAATACTGTTAAGAAAAACCCAATCATCAAGTTCTGTTCTTGTCTTAAATTGTGAATGTTACCTTTGTATAAAACAAATTAAAGCAATGATTCTACTTGACGAAAAATACTCCTCTATACAACTAGACCCTAGCTGGTTAACTGACTATTTTGGTGTAGACCCTCAAATTGCCCATTACATCAATCTTCCTATACTCCTTTTGGGTTTGCTTATTATTTGTTTTATCGCCTGGCTTTTAACCAAAAAGATCATTGTTGATTCGATTCACAAATTATTTTTAAAAACTAAGATTACCTGGGACGACATCTTAATCGAAAAAAAAATATTTGATAAACTTGCTTATATCATTCCGGCGCTTCTTGTCATTCTTACTGTGCCGTCTATTTTTGCAGAATATCCTACGCTTTCAAGTTATATCGTTACGTTAGCCATGATAATAATCCTCATGGTAATCATCTGGACGATTATTGCTTTGCTGGCTGTCTTTGACGAAATACTGTCTAAGTCTCCTATTTTCATGGATAAACCCATTACGAGTTACATTCAAGTACTGAATATTATTGTTTATTTCGTAGGCGGAATTCTTATCTTGTCGTTACTTTTAGGAAAGAGTCCGTTTTACTTTCTGGGAGCAATGGGAGCAATGACTGCTATTTTATTATTAATTTTCAAGGATACCATTTTAGGTTTTGTTGCGAGCATACAAATGTCAGTCTATGATATGGTGCGCGTGGGCGATTGGATTGCTATGCCTAAATATGACGCCGATGGAGATGTAATGTCCATCAATTTAAGTACCGTTAAAGTTCAAAACTGGGATAAAACAATCACCACAATTCCTACTTATGCTTTCATTACTGATTCCTTTAAAAACTGGCGCGGGATGAGTAATTCAGGAGGCCGAAGAATCAATAGAGCCATATATCTTAAGGTGAGTAGTTTTTGTTTTTGTGATGATCAAATGCTGGAACAGTTCAAAAAATATACGCTTATAAGAGACTACATCCTTGAGAAAGAAAAAGAAATTAAAAAATCTAATTCGACGTTAATTGACAATGAATCTAACCTGGTTAACGACAAAAGCTTGACTAACATTGGTGTTTTTAGAGTTTATGCAGAAAACTACATTCTTTCTAATCCTAATATCAATATCGAAATGACGCATATGGTTCGGCAATTAGACCCAACTTCTAAAGGGATGCCGCTAGAAATCTATTGTTTCACTTATGAAAAAGAATGGGAAAAATATGAGGTAGTCAAATCTGATATTTTTGATCATTTACTAACGATTACCTCTCAATTTAAATTAGAAGTTTTTGAAGAACCTACAGGAAAAGATTTTCGGAATTTAGTTGATGTTAAGGCTCAGAAAACAGAGGCAGCCCGTTTTTATTCCCAATCCTAATTAACAAAGAGATCTTGCATTACCGTTAGTCATTTACTCTTAGTTCTAAGGAATAACAATCGATACAGAAATCGTAGCTTTATCAAAATACAAGGCTTGTGGTAACGGTCGTTCCTTCTGTCCAGAAACAACTTTACTTCCTCGTAAACGTAATTTTGTCTAGTTTTGTATTCAATTAAAGTAGAACTAAGTAATTATGCTTTCTAAAACACAGTTTAAAGAATGGTTTGACCGCTATAAGTACGCGGAATTGGCTGCTACATCGGCTGCATTACTGGGTTCGCAACTTAGCCGTATCTTTAGTGGCTTGACCACAGCCTACTTGATTACATTTATCGAATATTTTGCCTTCTATAGTGTAATTACTGGCATGGCGTATTGGCAATCTGCAAAAAGGAATAAAGCCATACAACAAAAGACGACCTTGAAGGACGTGCTTTTGATAATCAAAAACCTATTACTGGAGTTTGGGTATCCTGCGGTATTGGATATTCTATTTATCCGTCCGTTTTGTATGTATTGGTTGCCTATCCTCACTGGAAACTCATTAACTGGTATTATGGCTGGGAAAGTTTGTGCTGATGTGGTTTTTTATTTTCTGACTATCGTAAATTACGAATGGATGAAAAGTAAAAATCATTTTTAAGTCAAATTACAATTGGCAGCAATAACAAGAATTAAAATTACGCTTTTGTATTTTTAATAAAATCACCCTCTTTAGAAAAAACTTGTATCATATATTGATTATCTATATAAACGCCTATTTCATAAGTAACCACTTGTTGATTACTTGTAACCATTAATGCTTCCATAATTGGAAAAGTGGGATACTTTTCTTCCATATAGTTACGAGCACCTTCAGGTAATTCAAGGTAGTCTATGGTAGCCGCAAAAGCTATTTGATTGCCATTAAAATCATATACTGACTTACAATATCTGTTGTCAAATATAAATTTAGCCTCATACACTAATTCTTGATTATTCTCGCCCTGATATCTAGTAAACCAGACTGGATCTTTGGCAGAGAAAACCGCGTTAAATGATTCGGCTACCACTAGTGGAACATTTCGTTCTATTTTTGAGCGACCATCATTTTGCGCTTCAGATATTAGTCCAAAAAACATAAAAAACAATAAAAATAAATTCTTAAAAAAAGTTTTCATAACTAATATTTTTACTAAAATTACCTCCTTTTATTGGAAATCAAAAATATTCTCTTTGGTTTAGCTAAATATTATGATTTTGACTTCTTCTTTATCCAATCGCGATTACAACCTACGCTCCCCTGCCCCTGATTCTAGCGGAAAACCCGCAGGGTGAAAAGCTTTAGAATACTTGCCGGTAAAGAGCGACCGGCGGAAGCTCCTTTACTGGGATAGTATTCTTGCTTGTAGAACTGGGGATTTGTAGCGGAAAGCGGGAATAGGCTCAAATAAAAATCATCACTTTTTGAAAATATTAAGGTACAAACGCTTATTTTTGCGCCATGGCAAAGAAAAATACAGATAAGGTGGTGTTTCACCAGATAAAAGTCATCGATGCAGGTGCAAAAGGAGTATCAGTAGCGAAAGCTCCAGACGGTAAAGTAGTGTTTATCCCGAATGTGGTTCCGGGCGATGTGGTTGACGTGCAAACTTTTAAGAAGCGCAAGGCCTATTATGAAGGAAAAGCAATTCACTTTCATGAATTTTCAGAACATCGTATAGAACCTATCTGCGAGCACTTTGGTGTTTGTGGCGGTTGTAAATGGCAAAACATGAAATACAGCCAACAGTTGTATTACAAACAAAATGAAGTGTTTAACCACTTGCAACGCATTGGCAAAGTAGAACTTCCTGAATTTGAACCAATCTTAGGTTCAGAAAAACAGTTTTTCTATAGAAACAAAATGGAATTTTCGTTTTCGAACAGCCGTTGGTTGACAGAAGCCGAAATAGGAAGTACTGAAGATTTAGGAAACAGAAACGCATTAGGATTCCACATCCCGAAAATGTGGGATAAAATCTTAGACATAAACAAATGTCATTTACAAGAAGATCCATCAAACGCAATCAGAAACGAAGTTAGGGATTTTGCTAATGCAAATGGTTTGACTTTCTTTAACCCAAGAGCACACGAAGGTTTGCTACGTACTTTAATGTTACGTACTTCTTCTACTGGAGAAATCATGGTGTTGATTCAGTTTTTTGAAAATGACAAAGCAAATAGAGAGTTGATTTTAGATCATCTATATGAGAAGTTCCCGCAGATTACTTCTTTGCAATATGTGGTGAATAATAAAGCAAACGATACTTTATACGACACAGACATTAAATTATATAAAGGACGCGATTACATCCTAGAAGAAATGGAAGGTTTGAAATTTAGCATTAATGCCAAATCATTCTACCAAACCAACTCTGATCAAGCGTATGAATTGTACAAAATAACGAGAGATTTTGCTGGTTTGACAGGAAATGAAATCGTTTATGATTTATATACTGGAACAGGAACTATTGCTCAATTTGTTTCTAAAAAAGCAAAAAAAGTTATAGGTGTCGAAAGTGTTCCTGATGCAATCAAGGATGCGAAAGCAAACGCAGTACGTAATAATATAGATAATTGTGAATTCTATGTAGGAGATATGAAAGTCGTATTTAACGATGCTTTTATCGCGCAACACGGACAACCTGATGTTATTATCACTGATCCACCGAGAGATGGAATGCACAAAGATGTGATTGAACAAATCATGAAAATTGCCCCTGAAAAAATCGTTTATGTAAGTTGTAACTCCGCGACACAAGCGCGTGATTTAGCCTTGATGGACGAGAAATACAAAGTAGCTCGCGTACGTCCTGTGGATATGTTTCCGCAAACGCATCACGTAGAGAATGTGGTTCTTTTAGAAAGAAGATAAGATTTCTGATTTAAGAATAGTGATTTTTGATTGCTGATTTATTTTTTAAAATCTAAAATCAGCAATCGTTAATCGACAATCTTCATTCAATAAAATTTTTATGAAAAAAATAATACTGTTACTGTTTGTTATCGCCTTGTCGTTCTCCGGTTGTGAGAAAGATGATATCTGTGATGCCGATACAGTTACCACTCCCCGTTTAGTAATTTCATTTTACGATGCAAACAATCCATCTGAACTGAAAGAAGTGACTAATTTAACCATAATTGGAGAAGGAATGACCGAAGGGGTTACTTATGAAAGCAGTACTTTGATCAATGGCAGCACTGTTTCAATTCCGTTGAAAACAGATGCAGATGCAACTACCTTTAGCTTTATCCTCAACTACGGCAGTACTACTGCCACATTAGTAAATGAAGACGTTCTGAAATTTACTTACGTGCGAGAAGAGTTATTTGTATCCCGTGCCTGTGGTTTTAAAACTAATTATACCTTAGACCCTCAAACGCCTTATGTCCATACTGATGCTGCAACAGCAGACCAGAAATGGATTCAATACATAGCAGTTAAAAACAGTATTATCGCTAACGAAAACGAAACACATCTTGAAATATATTTTTAGCATTTGCCTAGTTTTATCTTTATTTTTAGCTCAGGCGCAAGAAACCACTACTCTAAAAAATGTAGCTGACAGTACAAGTACTAAAGCTATAATTCCTGATAACGGGAAATTAAAGACAGTGAAATTGCCCGATGAGAAACAAAACACGGCCGTTCCTGTAAAAACAGACCGTTACGGATTGCGTGTGGGTGTTGATCTTTTTAAATTGACCCGTGCTTTATATGACAAGGATTATAAAGGAATCGAATTTGTGGGTGACTATCGATTGACAAAAAAATATTTTTTAGCTGCCGAAATTGGAAATGAAGATAAAACTACTGATGATACTCGATTGAATTTCACTACAAAAGGATCGTATCTAAAAGCAGGTTTTGATTACAATGCTTACGAAAACTGGTTGGACATGGAGAATATTATCTCTATTGGACTGCGTTACGGTTTCAGTACTTTTAATCAGGAATTGAATAGCTACAAAATTTACAATGCCAATCCATATTTTGGAGAAGTGCCTGCCATTGCTTCGGGAGAAAAATTCAACGGATTAACGGCTAGCTGGATCGAAGTGGTTGCCGGAGTAAAAGTAAAAGTTTTTGACAATATTTTCGTGGGATTCAGCTTTCGCCTGAACCGATTAGTTTCTAATAAAGAGCCCGATAATTTTGAGAACCTCTATATTCCAGGTTTTAACAGAACCTATGATGGTGATTTTGGAGTAGGTTTTAACTATACCGTTTCCTATTTCATTCCTATTTATAAAAAGAAAGTAATACCCGTTGTAGTGCCTAAAAAAGGAGACAAGAAAAAATAAAGTTTTTTTAACCTTCTTTTAAACACATAGAAACATCGTTTTTCTTGCGTGTTTAAAGTCGTTTATTTTGACAGAGACTCCATAGAATTACGCTATGATTCAAAATAATAAACCGCAGCTTCACGATTCTAATAATCAGTGAAACTGCGGTTCTTTTTTGATGTGTTTTTGGGATAAACGTTATCCTATTTCTTTTACTCCTTTTGTAAAAATCCATTTCATATACAGCTTCTCACCATCTTGGGTTTTAACAGCTTGGAATTTTGGAGACAAAAGTGTTCCCACAACGAAAGCAGTCAAAGGAATCCAAAAATCGGTCAATCCAGTATAACGCTCAACTAAGTAACGTGCTGAGATGAATAATATGGCAAAACAGCCTAATTGGTATAAAAATGCTCTTACTTGTAATTTACTCATTGTATTTTTTTTTTTCGTTTAAAGTTTAAGGTTTTAAAAAGTTTAAAGTTGGAAAATATTTACGAACTACTCATTTTTACTATCCCTCTTTCTATTCTCTCTATTCTTTATTCTTCACTCTCTTTTTTCGCTATTTCACTCTCCCCTTCAGTCACCTGAAATTTTGTTCTCTTACTTCCTTCATACATTTCGTATTTAACTAATCTCGCTTCAATACTAGCGTTGAAAAGTTTGATTTTTCTCGAAGGTTTTAGTCCCACAAATTTCAATGCGTCCAGATTTCCTGTGATAAACCAAGCATTAGTTCCAGGATAGTTTTTCTTTAAAGTATCACCAATATTTTTATAGAATTCTTCCATGTGAATATCCAATCGCTCATCATAAGGAGGATTAAATACCATGTGCAATTTCCCTTGTGTCGTTTTCTCAGTATCAAAGAAATTTTTCTCTTCAATAGTGATGTACTCGTCTAAATTGGCATTCTTAATATTGTCTTTGGCTTTGCTAACTGCTGATGGAGCTTTGTCAAAACCTTTTATAGTGTAATGAAATTCTCTTACTCTTTTCAATAAACTGTCTGTGATATTGTCAAACAAATCATTGTCCCAGTCATGCCATTTTTCGAAAGCAAATTCTTTTCGGTTAATGTTTGCAGGAATATTACAAGCAATCATCGCAGCCTCAGCCAAGAATGTCCCTGAACCGCACATTGGGTCTAAGAAATCGCCTTGTCCGTCCCAACCTGAAAGCAATAAAACACCTGCTGCCAATACTTCATTTATAGGAGCAATATTAGTTGCTGTTCTATATCCACGTTGATGCAACGAGTTTCCAGAAGTGTCTAATGCAACCGAAACTTGGTCTTTGTCGATATGAATGTTGATTCTTAAATCTGGGTGTATTTTATCGATACTTGGACGTTGTCCCGTTCTTTCTCTAAATTGATCTACAATCGCATCCTTACATTTTTGAGATACAAATTCAGAGTGATTAAAGTTATCTGAATGCACAGTCGCATCAATCACAAAAGTTTGATTGGCACTAATATATCTTGACCAGTTTACACCAGAAATTCCTTTATATAAAGCTTGTTCATTGTTTGCCTTAAAAAAATAAATAGGCTTCAAAATTTTTAAAGCGGTACGTAATGACAAATTCGCTTTGTACATAAACCCCTTATCCCCTTTAAAACTAACCATTCTTACTCCCTGTTCCACGTCTTGTGCGCCCAACATTTGTAATTCCTTTGCTAATATTTCCTCAAAACCAAAAAAGGTTTTGGCAACCATCTTAAAATTATTTTCCATTTGTGTGTATCAATTAAAACAGACCTTTTTCTGCTTTATGTTTAATCCGTGATCGAAATTAAAGGTTTCTCAACGAGAATCTCTGTGTATCTGCACGGTTTCGTTATTTTTCAGCAAAAATACACTAAATTTGCCGGACTTGAATTAATTGAAAAAGAATAAATGTCTGAAGAACAAAAACCAGCGAATATAAATCCAGAACAACCAACAGAAACTTGGTTCAGTTCTTGGTTCGATACACCTTACTATCACATCCTTTACAAAGAGCGAAACAATAGCGAAGCGCAGCTTTTTATGGATAACATAACGAATTACCTTAATCTTCCTGAAAAAGCTAAAGTACTTGACTTGGCTTGTGGTAAAGGCCGCCATTCAATCTACTTGAACGAATTGGGATTTGATGTTTTGGGTGCTGATTTATCTGAGAACAGTATAGCCGAAGCAAGTAAAAACACAAATGACACTTTGCATTTTAAAGTGCACGACATGCGAGAGCCTTTTGAAGAAAAGTACGATGCCATTTTTAATTTGTTTACCAGTTTTGGTTATTTCGAAAATGACGAAGACAATCTTACAACGCTAATTGCAATCAAAGAAAGTTTGTCTGAATATGGTTTTGCCGTGATTGATTTCATGAATGTAAACCAAGTGCTAAACACCCTTGTTCCAGAAGAAACAAAAACGGTCGAAGGAATTGACTTTCACTTGAAGCGCTATTTAAAAGACGGACATATTTATAAAGAAATTGACTTTGAAGACAAAGGACAAAAATTTCATTACACCGAAAAAGTAAAAGCCTTAACACTACAAGACTTTGAAACGTTAATGGAAGAAGCCGGAATCTATCTTTTAGACACTTTTGGAGACTATAAATTGAAAAAGTTCTATAGGAATGAAAGCGAGAGATTAATAATGATTTTTAAATAATCTATTCGGCAATTCGTTAATTTGTGTAATCGCCCGCTAAAAAGGGATGATTCAGCAGTTCAGCAAAACAACAATTCAACAAATAAGTATGAATTACCTTTTACCTTTACTCTCAGTACTACTAGGATATGGGATAGCCTTGTTTTTAAAACCTAAAAACAAAACCAACCTAAAGTTACTATTGGCTTTTAGTGGGGCTTTTCTATTGTCTCTGACTGTGATGCACCTGTTGCCGGATGTTTATGAAAGTAAAAATCCTAATATAGGAATCTGCATAATGCTTGGAATTCTATTCCAAATTATACTTGAATTTTTCTCAAAAGGTGCAGAACATGGGCATACACATGGTCACGTAAACATGTCTCACATTCCGTGGTTGCTTTTCATCAGTCTATGCATACATGCTTTTCTGGAAGGATTTCCGGTAAGCCATCACCATGATTTAGCGGTTGGTATTGCCATTCACCATTTACCGATAGCAATTATCCTAACCACTTTTTTTATTAATTCGCATCTGAATAAAAAAGCGATTTTTGGCTTTATGATTACCTTTGCATTAATGACTCCGTTAGGGACATTAGCATCTGATTTTTTACCGATACTGAATCTCTATTACACTGAAATCACAGCCGTTGTAATCGGAATATTATTTCATATTTCCTCCACTATCATTTTTGAAAGCAGTGAAGGACACAAATTCAATATTGCCAAAGTTTCCATGATAGTTTTAGGAATTGCATTGGCATATTTTTTATAAATTTACAATTTGGGCGTGACCACAAGGGTCGGGCTATGCGTTACAATCTTTTATGTTTCGTTAGCGCTACATAAAAAAGGATTTCCGCTGCATACGAAGTTCACCGAACTCCGATAAAAAACAAAATAAAAGTGAGGTAATCCCTCACGCACGACAAGGACAACTCGTGAGTTATTCAAAAAACAGTTTAGAGTTACGCATACAAAATTTGAATATTTAAGAAAAATGACATTTACAAAAACTACTGAACAATCCTCAAAATACGAACATCTGGAAAAAATGTCCGTACAAGAACTGCTTGCTAATATCAATCAGGAGGACAAAACCGTTCCTTATGCAGTTGAAAAAGCACTTCCCCAAATTGAAACTTTAGTGACCCAAATTGTAGCTAAAATGAAATTGGGTGGAAGATTGTTCTACATTGGCGCCGGAACTTCCGGACGATTAGGGATTGTGGATGCATCAGAATGCCCACCAACTTTTGGTGTACCCTTTGACTTGGTAAATGGAATTATTGCTGGTGGAGATATGGCAATACGCAGAGCAGTTGAAAATGCAGAAGACAACGCCACTCAAGCTTGGAAAGATTTGCAAGAACAAAATATAAATGAGAATGATGTCGTGATAGGAATTGCAGCATCAGGAACAACACCGTACGTTATTGGCGGTTTGCAATCTTGCAATGAAAACAATATTATTACAGGTAGCATTTCATGCAATGCAGGAAGTCCACTTTCTCAAACGGCACAGTTTCCTATTGACGTTGTGGTAGGACCGGAATTTGTAACCGGAAGCTCTAGAATGAAGGCAGGAACGGCGCAAAAATTAGTGTTAAACATGATTTCGACCGCTACAATGATCCAACTAGGGAAAGTAAAAGGCAACAAAATGGTCGATATGCAATTAAGCAACACCAAGCTCGTTGATCGCGGTACCAAAATGATTATGGGAGAAATTCCAGTTACTTATGAAGAAGCAGCTGCCTTATTGAAAGAACACGGAAGTGTTAGGAAGGCCGTCGAGTTTTATAATACTAAACAGTAAACAGTTTTCAGTTTACAAAACAACTTGAAACTTTAAACCTGAAACAAAAAAATAATGGCAACCAATAAAGAACTTTTATCCAAAGGAATTAAATACTTAACTGGCGCTTTGCCTCTGTTATTTATAGGTCCGTCAATTATTTACAATGCATTCATCAACAAGCAAAACGTGTGGCATTATCTAGTTCTAGCGATCGGTATTGCTGCCTGCCTGGGAGCCATGTATTTAATGTATTTAGGATTAAAAACAATTATGAAAGGCATATTTAACGACTAATGGAAGACTTAATTCACATTCAAAAAACATTTGAAAAAATAGTTTTTATAGACAAGAAAGTCAGCAATCGCGAATTTGAAGATTGCGTCTTTAAAAATTGTGATTTATCTAATAGTGATTTTTCAAATAACACCTTCATGGATTGTGAGTTTATCGATTGTAATCTTTCAATGACTAGTTTAATAGGAACCAGTTTAAAAACAGTCCATTTTACCAATTGCAAATTACTGGGAATTCAATTTAACAACTGTACTGATTTTCTATTTACGGTGAGTTTTCAAGATTGTACTTTGGATTATTCGTCTTTTGCCAATAAGAAAATGCCAAAGACAAAATTCAATAACTGTTCGATGAAAGAAGTTAGTTTTATAGGAAGCACACTTTCTAATTCGGTTTTTGAAAATTGCAATTTAGACAACGCCATTTTTAATGACACCCAATTGAAGGAAGTTAATTTCCTAACGGCTTACAATTACAAAATTGATCCAGAATTCAATCCTATGAAAAAAGCTAAGTTTTCCACACAAGGAATCTCAGGGCTTTTGGAAAAATATGATATTAAAATTCAGTAATTATGGAAGCGAACACCTTATATCTCGAAAGTGTAAAAAAACAATTTTTATATTACAAAACATTGGGAGAAAAAGCAATGGAGCAACTCGAACCAGAGCTCCTTTTTGTGACGACAAATGAAGATACAAACAGTATTGCCACTATTGTAAAACACCTTTCAGGAAATATGCTTTCGCGTTGGACGGATTTTCTAACTACTGATGGAGAAAAAGAATGGAGAAATCGTGATAAAGAATTTGAAAATGATTTACAAACCAAAGAAGCTGTTTTAGATGCTTGGGATAAAGGTTGGAACCGTTTATTTACTACGTTGAATGAATTACAACCCGAGCAACTTTCGTCTATTATTTATATTAGAAATGAAGGACATAGCGTAATTGAAGCCATCAACAGACAACTGGCACATTATCCTTTTCATGTGGGACAAATGGTTTTTTATGCCAAACAAATTAAAAAAACAAATTGGGATACTTTATCCATTCCAAAAAATAATTCAAAAGAGTACAATTCGGAGAAATTTGCTCAGGAGAAAAGTATCAAGAACTTTACTGATGCCGAATTAAAAAGATTAAAATAATTCAGCAACTCACTATTTCAAAAAATATATTCATGAAAAAATTACTACTACTTCCCCTACTTCTACTATTTATTTCCTGCTATAACGTGGAACGCGATTGCAAAGCTTTTAAAACCGGTAAATTTAGTTTTGAATACGAAGTAGACGGTGTTAAAAAAACAACCGTTTTTGAACGTAATGATAGCCTGGAAATTGAAACATACGATGGAAAGACTGATACAGCATCGATTCGATGGATTAACGATTGCGAGTACATTTTGAAAAAATTGCACCCAAAAAACATGGCAGAGGAAAAGTCAATAGACATGAAAATTTTGACTACTTCAGGAAATACATATACCTTTGAATTTGGAATGGTAGGAGTACCTGGAAAACAAAAAGGAACTGTAACAAAGCTAGCCGACTAAACACGCCTAGTTGAACCTATTAATCACCAATTCATAATAAGACAAAATGGAAGTATTTTTAAATCCTGATGCTTGGATCGCCCTATTAACATTGACATTTCTGGAAATTGTCCTTGGAATAGACAACATCATTTTCATTTCGATTGCCACAGGTAAATTACCAGTAGAAAGTCGTAAAAAAGCAACTAAAATAGGGATGTTTCTTGCTATGTTCATGAGAATTGCCCTTTTATTTGGTATTAATTTATTGATTCAAATGAAAGCACCTTGGTTTACAATCGATCTAAGTTGGTTTTCAGCGGGAATCACGGGGCAAAGTGTCATATTACTACTTGGTGGTTTATTCCTTATTTATAAAAGCACTAGTGAAATCAGAGAAAAAGTGGATGAAAAAGGACATGAAGAAAAAGAATTAAGTAAAGCCGCAACAAAATCATTTCAAAATGTGCTTTTGCAAATTATTATGATTGACCTAGTTTTCTCTTTTGACAGTATTCTAACTGCAGTTGGTATGACTAATGGTGTAGAAGGTGCTTTATATATTATGATTACAGCGGTGGTAATTTCAGTTCTTATCATGATGCAGTTTGCTGTTCCAGTAGGTAGTTTTGTAAACAAACACCCTTCGATACAGATTCTGGGTTTATCCTTCTTAATTCTTATTGGTTTTATGTTGCTTACAGAAAGTGCTCACTTATCAAATGCACTAATTTTTGGTAGTCATGTAACTCCTGTCCCAAAAGGGTATTTGTATTTTGCGATCTCTTTCTCATTGATGGTAGAAGTCATCAATATGAAAGCCTCTAAAAAGAAATAAAATAGATTAGAACATAAAAAAAGCTCCATAAGGAGCTTTTTTTATATCTAAAAATTAAAACAAGTTGACTTGTCCGTCTTCATCGAGTTGAACATCAGTACCATCATCATTTGTGATTCTGCGTTCAGGAATAATTTCTTCAGGAACCTCATAAGGTAATGGGTCTAGCATATTCACCTGTTTAATCCTATCAGTCGTTAATTGGTTTCCTAATGCCTTGAACCCTTTTACCGCGATAAAGTCTTCAATATCGACTGTCATTGATTCTTTTTGAACTCCTTTTATCTTTGGAAAAACTAGTTCAACTACCGGACGGTAATCCGTTGATACAATCTCCAATTGTGAATTTGGATGCTCCGTTATAATAAGCTCTTCTTTATTTTCAGTTTCAACCAAGAAACGTTTGATATAATAGCGCTCTTTTTCACCATCATAATAAATGGCAGAAATTGGTTTTTTAGGAACCCATTTTTCTAATACAACCATATCCGAATCAAAATGAGTGGATAATTCAGGCGTAATTACTTTTAGTTTCCCCGATTGTTGAATAATCAAAATTTTATCATTAGGTCTGAATTCACCTAACAATTCTCCTCTTGCATCAACATTCAATCTTTGGACAGTATCATCATACCAAACTTTTCTTGGTAGTAAAGTCGATATTCCTTTTTCTTTAATTTCGATTTTCTTAATTGGATATTTGGACACTAAATTCCCTTTAGAACTACGACCTTTAATAGCCATTTTAGCGAAATCAATATCAAATTTCAATTTCTTGACACTTCCTATCTGACGTAATATAATCGTTATCACTTCGGCTTCTCCATTAGGATTACAAGTGAAATAAAGTATTTGAGATCCTTTAGTTCCATTTGCCAAATCATACAACTTGTCTCTGGTAACCGCTGAAACGTTAAATCTCTTTATATAAGAAGGACCGGATTTACCGTCACGATAAATCACATTATAAATGGTACGTTTGTCACTTTTGTCAAAAATGGCGACGTGAATAATATCTTTACCCACAAAGGTTTTGGCATCCACTTTAGTCACCATCATGCTTCCGTCACGTAGAAAAACAATGACATCGTCAATATCTGAACAATCCGTAACATACTCGTCTTTTTTCAAACTCGTTCCTACAAAGCCTTCTTCTCTATTAACGTATAGTTTAGTATTCCTTAAAATTACTTTTGTAGCTTCGATATCATCAAAAACACGAAGCTCTGTTTGACGTTCGCGACCTTTTCCGTATTTCTCTTTCAGCTTTATAAAATAAGCAATAGCAAAATCAATTAAATGCTCTAAGTCATGTTTTACTTGTTCGATATTTCCTTCTAAAGCTTCAATTTTATCTTGTGCCTTATTGCTATCAAATTTAGAGATACGCATGATTCGGATATCTAACAAACGTAGAATATCTTCTTCTGTTATAGCACGTTTTAAATGTTTAATGTGTGGTTTTAAACCATCATCAACTGCTTGTATAACATCTTCTCTCGTGGTTTTTTCCTCAATGTCACGGTAGATTTTGTTTTCGATAAATATTCGCTCCAAAGACAAGAAGTGCCATTGTTCTTCCAGTTCACTTAATTGAATTTCAAGTTCGCTTTTTAGTAATTGAACCGTTCTGTTAGTCGAAATTTTCAACATATCAGAAACACCTATAAACAAAGGTTTATTGTCTTCAATAACGCAACCTAGTGGCGCTACAGATGTTTCGCAAGCCGTGAAAGCAAATAAAGCATCTATTGTTTTATCTGGAGAAACTCCTGGAAAAAGATGAATTAAAATTTCAACTTCGGCAGCTGTATTGTCTTCAATCTTTTTGATTTTGATTTTTCCCTTATCATTGGCTTTCAAAATACTGTCGATCAAGGTAGTCGTATTTGTCGAAAACGGAATTTGGGTAATCACTAAGGTATTCTTGTCCAGTTGCGCAATTTTTGCACGCACACGCACACGGCCGCCTCGCAATCCATTATTGTAGTTAGAGATATCTGCGATACCCTGAGTCATGAAATCCGGATAAATAGTAAAAGGTTTCCCCTTCAATATTTTTACCGAAGCATCGATTAACTCATTAAAATTATGTGGTAATACTTTTGTCGAAAGTCCTACTGCAATACCTTCAGCACCTTGCGCTAAAAGCAATGGAAACTTAACGGGAAGATTGTTAGGTTCAGCTCTTCTTCCATCATACGACATTCCCCAATCAGTAATTTTAGGACTATAAATAACCTCCAAAGCAAACTTAGACAAACGAGCCTCAATATAACGAGAAGCTGCAGCTCCATCACCGGTCAGGATATTTCCCCAGTTTCCCTGGCAATCGATCAATAATTCTTTTTGCCCAATCTGTACCATCGCATCACCAATACTCTGATCCCCGTGAGGATGGTATTGCATAGTGTGACCCACTACGTTAGCGACTTTATTATAACGACCGTCATCTAACTCCTTTAGAGAGTGCATGATTCTACGTTGAACTGGTTTAAAACCATCTTCAATTGCAGGAACAGCACGTTCCAGAATTACATAGGAAGCATAATCCAGAAACCAATCCTTATACATTCCCGTAACTTTGGTAATAGTATCGTTCTCGTCTTCTCGATTATCATAAAAATGCTGTCCTTCAGGCTTTTTTGATTCTTGTTGCTCTTCTGGATTTATATTTTCTTCTTCGTCCATTTATTTTCTTTGAATTGTATAAGAAAAGCTCTTATCAACTTTATATTATTTTTTATACTGCGTCAATCACGTCTAATTCCACTTTCAAGTTCTTGATGATAAATTCTTGTCGGTCTGGCGTATTTTTCCCCATGTAGAAAGAAAGCAGTTGTTCAATCGAGGTGTTTTTATCCATCATAACGGGATCAAGACGAATCGTATCGCCAATAAAATTTTTAAACTCATCAGGAGATATCTCTCCCAAACCTTTAAATCGGGTAATTTCCGGTTTTGGTTTCAGTTTTTCAATGGCTGCTTTTCGCTCGTCCTCAGAATAGCAATAAATAGTTTCTTTCTTATTTCGAACCCTAAAAAGAGGTGTTTGTAAAATATACAAATGCCCTTCTTTTATCAATTCAGGAAAAAACTGTAGAAAAAAAGTAATTAACAATAAACGAATGTGCATTCCATCGACATCGGCATCCGTTGCGATCACAATATTGTTGTAACGCAGGTTTTCCATGTCATCTTCAATGTCTAATGCAGCCTGCAATAAATTGAATTCCTCATTTTCATAAACAATTTTCTTGCTCATGCCGTAGGAGTTCAATGGTTTTCCACGCAAACTAAAAACGGCCTGTGTATTCACATCACGAGATTTCGTAATCGAACCCGATGCAGAATCTCCCTCAGTAATAAAAAGCGTACTTTCTAGATTCCTCGGGTTTTTTGTATCAGTAAGATGTGCACGACAATCTCTTAATTTTTTATTGTGCAAATTTGATTTTTTAGCTCGGTCTTTGGCTAATTTTCGAATACCTGATAATTCTTTTCTTTCTCGTTCTGCTTGAAGAATTTTGCGTAATAAAGCATCGGCAGTCGCCGTATTTTTATGTAAGTAATTATCTAATTTAGTTTTAACAAAATCATTTACAAAAGTACGCACGGACGGCATCCCTGGTTCCGACCCAATATCAGTAGAACCTAACTTGGTTTTCGTCTGTGATTCAAATACTGGCTCCATCACTTTGATACTAACAGCACTCACAATCGATTTTCGCACATCTGAAGCTTCAAAACTTTTGTTGTAAAACTCACGAATGGTTTTTACAATTGCTTCACGATAAGCCGCAAGATGCGTTCCTCCTTGTGTGGTGTTCTGTCCGTTTACAAACGAATGGTATTCCTCGCTATATTGTGTTTTACTGTGTGTTAATGCGATTTCGATATCCTCTCCTTTCAAGTGAATGATAGGATATTCTAAATCATCTGCATGAATTGTTTCTTCCAATAAGTCTTTCAGCCCATTTTCAGAAAAATATTTTTCTCCGTTGAATACTATTGTTAGTCCATTATTTAGGTAACAATAATTCTTCAACATCTTAATTACATACTCATAGCGGTATTTGTAATTTTTGAAAATGGCTTCATCCGGAATAAAAGTCACCTTTGTTCCTTTTCTCTTCGTGGTATCAATAACATCTTCTTCCAGCATTAAATTCCCTGCTGAAAATTCGGCTGCCTTTTGTTTCTCATCACGAACGGATTCTACGCGAAAGTAATTAGATAAAGCATTTACTGCTTTTGTTCCTACTCCGTTCAAACCAACAGATTTCTTAAAAGCTAAGGAATCGTATTTCCCCCCTGTGTTCATCTTAGAAACTACGTCAATCACTTTTCCAAGAGGAATCCCACGACCGTAATCCCTAACGGTAACCGTTTTATCCTTGATAGTCACCTCGATAGTTTTACCGGCACCCATAACGAATTCATCGATACAGTTGTCCAGCACCTCTTTTAGAAGGATATAAATACCGTCATCAGGAGAAGAACCATCTCCCAATTTCCCAATATACATACCAGGACGCATACGGATGTGCTCTTTCCAATCGAGCGATCGGATATTATCTTCGGTATATTGATTTTGATCTGACATTTTAAATTTTGTGGATTTTGTGCTAATATAGGATATCTCAATATATTTTAAAAGAGTACGCCCTCAAAGTTATTAAGAATGATATTGACAATTGTTTTTACAAACAATTTCATACTTTAAAGAGAACAATTACAATTTTACATTTCGAAATTCCGCACAATTTCTTTGAGTTGGTTGTCTAATTCAGGATTAGTTATCTTCCCGTTTTCAACATCAAAATTACTATAAAAACTAGGGAGTGAGAATGCTGCTTTTATATTTCCTCCGTAATATGGAAACGCATTTTTAGCGATACCCAAAACATTTGCTGCTCCTTTTTTTCCATCTGAGGTGGACATTAGAAGCATTGGCTTTTCCTGAAAAACTTTTCCAGAAATGCGCGAACACCAATCAAAAATATTTTTAAAAGCCGCTGAATAGTTTCCGTTATTTTCAGCCATGGAAACCACTAAAACATCCGCAGTGCCAATTTTATCCAAAAACTTTTGCGCTAACGGATGTTCTCCAATATGCTCTTCAATATCCACACTGAATATTGGCATCTGGTACGCATTTAAATCAAGCACTTCAACTTCTCCGTTTTCAAATAAACCGGCAGCATATGTTGCTAATTTTTTATTGATGGAATTTCTACTGGGGCTTGCGCCAAAGGCTATAATTTTCATAGTTCTTTTATTTCCTTAAAAATACTAAAAAAAAATGGCTTATCAAATTTCAACATGCTGAATTGGCTGTTCTAAATTAGAAGAACAGGGCAGAATTTCGAATCTTGATGTTTTTACGAATGCTTTAATAATGAACTGTATGCTATGATGTACTAAAAGAAATTGGAAAATTATTCACACCACTAACTCAATCGAAAATCTAAAGGCTAAAACTAAAGCTGAGAAGAAAATTACTTAATCACGAATGGTATTTACAACTAGAACTATTTTACGATAAAAACCGCTTAGAAGAAGTTTCTCCCAAGCGGCTTTTTATTATTTTCTATTAGCTGTTATTCTCCGGGGTGGTAGTTTCGTTGCGCATTTTTCTCAACATCTTCTTTGTAGAAAAGTACATCTTTGAATGCGCCTTTCTGATACATTTCTGCTTGATCATTAAAATGTTTCGATTTAGGATCTCCACTATTTCCCCCCGCCAATAAAGACTTAGCTTTTATTTTATCTCCAAATTCTACAGCGCACACGAAACTATTTCCGCTGTAACCATACCTTTTCTTTGTGTTTTTTTGATAACTACTTTTATAAGCTGGTAGACAGCCCCAAAGTGAGGAAGAAGTGCCTATAGGCAAACTGGCAATGGTATCATCATAATCGAGATTTATATCTCCAGACAGTCTTTGAAAACGATTGATTTCGCCCCAAGGAATTCGCCATGTTCCAAATTTAGTTTTCAAATCCTTAACTACCAGTTGCAGTTGCGGTAGCAGTTCGTCCGGAGAAGCATTTTTTGCAAAATTTACTGTGTTTTCAACTTGGTCTAATTCACCTTCATTAATGTAAGTCTTCCTAATGATAGGGTCTAAGATAAATCCCCATTCGTTAGCCAAAGTTGTAGCTACCGAATTCTCGTTTGCATAGTAGTCCCATTTTTTTAAAACGGCTATCGGTTCCGCCAAGTCTGCATAAAGGGTAGTATCTGTTTTTATATTTTTTTCAAAACTAGAAACTAAGGCAGGAATTAGCACCTCAAAAATGGAGAGCTTCGTATCATATCCATCAGCAATTACTTTATCTAAAGTATATTTTTCGCCTTTACTCAATAAACGAACTGCATTTACTCCTCTAAAACTTTCTCCATCCGGTGCCATATAAGGTAAATAGTCCTTCTCTTTCGGACTTTCAGCACCAGCAGCTGAATAGGGTGTGGAATTGCAATTTTGCAGCCAACCACTAGAAGGGTTATAGGAATGAACCGTTTCCGACACTTCATGCAAACCTTTCCATTGTGTTGCTGATGTCGTTCCGTCAACAACTTTCGACCAGTTTAAGTTTTTATCTCTAAGAGGAATAAAGTTCCCATGCCAATAGGCAATATTCCCTTTATTATCAGCATAAACGGTATTATTTGAAGTGTTGGCTTTCAGGTCCATTGCTTTTTTATAGTCGTCAAATCCTTTCGATTTTGTCCTTACCCAGCTTTGAACAAGACTATTCATATTTCTATTACTTGATTTTAGGCTAATCCACTTTCCATCTCTTTCGGCCATTATCGGACCATGGTTGGTAAAGTACGTTTTGAATTCTTTCGCGATTAATTTTCCTTTTTGAAGGTATTTAATCGTAATTGTCTTTTCGATAACAGGTACCAATTTTGAATCGTATTCATAGAATAGTTTTTTATTCTTAGTTATTATTTTTTCTGTATACATATCTGCTACATCGACATTTGAAGAGGTATGCATCCATCCGCAGTTTTCATTAAATCCTTGATATATAAAAAATTGCCCCCAAGTTACAGCTCCATAAGCATTCAAACCTTCTTCACTGCTTATCTGTATTTCAGGTCTGAAATAAAAAGTCGTATGAGGATTGATGTAAAGAATAGCATTTCCTGAAGCGGTTTTGGCTGGAGCCAAAGCAAAGCCATTGGACCCCGTTTGCATGTCTTTTTCCCTTTCAATATAAGAAACCTTATCGCCATTACCGGAGTAAAAAGATTTCAGTTCGCCAGTGGTTAAATCTGCAGTACTTATGGCTCCAATACTTCCGTCTGTCCAAAGTAAAGGAAACCAAGGTTCAAAATGAGTCAATAAAGCAGGCTTTACTTCAGGGTGTTTATAAAGGTAAAAGTTGACTCCATCAGCATAGCCGTTTAATAGTTTTTTCAACCAAGGAGCTGCTTTTTTGTAATCGGCTTTTGCTTCATCTACATCAATGAGAAGACATATCTCCAAATCATTATATAAAACCGATGGCCCTTTGATTTCAGAAAGACGACCCAATTTTTCGATATAATTCATTTCAACACGCTTAAAATCATCTTCACATTGGGCATAAAGCATCCCAAAAACAGCATCAGCATCGGTTTTACCATAAACATGTGCAATACCCCATTTGTCCCTAATAATGGTAACTTCTTGTGCTAATTTTTGAAGTCTATTAATTTCTTTACTAGCTATATCTTGAGAAAATGATTGCAAAATACAGAAGAAGAATAAAAGCAGTAGTTGAGTCGTTTTTTTTGTAATAAGTGCCATTATATCTATGTTATTATTTCTGGTTAGTTAAGATTTACTTTTTTACTGAATTTTACGGTTCAAGTTAGCTATTCTATTCCTTATCAATTTATAAATTATTGTTAATCAATCTAATAAATTAAATGCTTTCTAAATTATTTATTTGAAGGACTAATTCTTTTGGGACTAGAATTTTACTTTGGGTTTTGAAATCAAATAAAATGACCTCATGTGTTTTTATCGCCACTAATTTCTGGCTTTTTTCACTGTAATAAAAAGATTTTAGGACGATTCTATCCTCTCTGATTTCTTCCGTTTTTGTTCCAGTATGGATGGTATCCGGATAGGTTACCGGAGCAATATATTTAACCGACTGGAATCCTAAAATAATACCAGTTTTCATTTTATCATCTTCCGATGAAAAGAATCCAAGCGCTCTAAAATAATCAATCCTGGCTGTTTCGCCCCATCGAACATATACCACATTATTTACGTGTTGCAACGCATCCATTTCTCCCCACTGCACTTCAAAAGTCGAAATAACAGGGTACTGTTTTAAAATATCTTTCATTTTTTCAATAGGTCTTTAAACAATCCGCGGGCGATCACTATTTTCATAATTTCATTCGTTCCTGCATAAATGCGGGCAACACGATTGTCAGCATACATACGAGCAATGGGGTAATCCCACATATATCCATAGCCTCCAAATAACTGTAAACATTCATCAACAACGCTACCGCACATATCAGTTGCCGAATATTTTATCATTGAAGCGGTTTCAGTCGTTAATTTGTGATCCACTAATAATTCAATACAGCGATCTAAAAAAGCCTGATGTATTTGCATTTGGGTGGTACATTCGACTAGTTTGAACTGGGTGTTTTGAAATCCCGCAATCTGAGTTTTAAAAGCCTCTCTTTCCGTCGTGTAAGCGATGGTATCTTCAATTGCTCCTTCGGCTGTTGCTACTGCAAAAATCCCTACTGTCAATCTTTCACGAGCCAATTCTTCCATCATAATTTTGAACCCCATTCTCTCCTCTCCCAGTCTGTTCTCTTTTGGTACTTTTACATTATCAAAAAATAACTCACAGGTGTCTTGAGATTTCATTCCTATTTTCTTAAAAGGAATTCCTTTACTGAAACCCTCCATCGATGATTCCATAATAAGTAAAGTAACTCCTTCCTGATCTGTATTGACATTTGTTTTTACCGCTACAATAGCCATGTCGCACATAAAACCATTGGTTATAAACGTTTTTTGCCCATTTACTATATAATGGTCTCCTTTATCTTCGGCCGTGGTTCTAAGTGCTTTCAAATCACTCCCACAATTAGGCTCAGTCATCCCTATGGCGGTAATCATTTCGCCTTTGGCCATTTGTGATAAATACTTCTGCTTTTGAGCCTCTGTTCCATATTTCAACAAATAAGGCGCTACGATATCAGAATGCAGTGAAAAACCGGGCCCACTAATTCCTTTTTTTGCAAATTCTTCGATGAATAAAGCGTTAAATGAAAAATCAAGTCCTCCGCCTCCGTACATTTCAGGCATATCGATGCACAATAATCCCAAATCCCCAGCTCGTTTCCATATTTCACGGCCTACCATCCCCTCTTTTTCCCAATCATCCAGCTTATCCATTATTTCATTCGAAATGAATTCCTGAATCATTCCTTGCATCATTTTATGTTCTTCTGATGCGTAGATCTTTCTTTCTATTAATATATTCTGTAACATATCTTTCAGTTTTTTAGTTAGTCAATTTTAGTTCTCGTAGAAAACTCGGCCTGTTTCTGCGCTTTTAATTCGTTCTTGTAAACTTTCGGGTATCTTAAATCGCTCTCCGTACTTCGCTTCTAATTTAGTGCTATACAAGGCAAATTCCTCGGCTCCTATATAATCAATGTACGACATCACTCCTCCAGTGTGTATTGGAAATCCTAATCCTAAAATCGAACCTACATCAGCATCTTTAGGTTCTTGAAGCACTCCGGAGTCTAAGCATTTATATGCATCGATAACCATAGCGAATAACAATCTTCTACCCACTTCCTCTTCATCATAACTGGCTTGAGGAGGATAAATTTTTGACCATTCTTTCCAAATTGATTTCTTCTCATTTATTGGATAATCATAAAAGCCTTTCCCTTCTTTTTTACCTGTTCGTCCATGAGTTTCAATGATAGAAACCAAAGTCTGCCGTAAATTAATTTCATGTGGCGTTAAATTGGGGTCTTCGCTCATTATAGCCAACATTAAGTTCAAATTAATCTCATCTGAAATCGCCAATGGACCTACTGGCATACCTATCTTTTTAGCCACATTTTCAATTACAGCAGGCGGAACCCCTTCGGTAAGCATCGCAATTCCTTCATTTATAAATTTACCAAAAACTCTTGAAGTAAAAAAGCCCCGACCGTCATTTACAATAATGGGAACTTTGCCAATCGCTGTTACATAATCTATGGCTGCTGCCAAAGTTCCTTCGCTTGTTTCTTTACCTACAATTACTTCTACTAACTGCATCTTTTCTACAGGTGAAAAGAAATGCAATCCAATAAACTTATTCGGTCTGACCGAGGCTTTCGCAAGTTGGCTTATGGGAATCGTTGAAGTATTCGAAGCATAAATTACCGACGCATCAATCACTTTTTCGGTTTCAATAGTAATCGTGTTTTTTAATTTTTCATTTTCGAAAACGGCTTCAATAATCAAATCACAAGACGCTAAATCAGCATCTGAATCCGAAGCTTTAATTTTTTGCAATAGTGCTTCTATTTTGGCTTCAGTTGTATATCCGTTTTGTAATTTTTTTTGCTCTTGGATCTTTATATAGTCTTTCCCACTTTCTGCTTTTGCTATGCTAACATCTTTCAGCACCACATCTATTCCTGCCTTTGCATTTACATAAGCAATCCCGGCTCCCATCATTCCAGCACCTATAACGCCTACTTTTTTGAAAGAAACTCGGTCATAGCCTTTCGGTTTTGATTTTCCTCTGGCGGCATCGTTTATAAAAATAAAAGAAGCGCGGATAATATTTTTGGTTTCTTTACTAAATAAGGTATCTACAAAATACCGGGCCTCAATTTCTAAAGCTTTATCAATGTGACAGGCTGCGCCATAATAAATCGCACTCAGTACATTTTTAATATGCGGTAAATTTCCATGGGTTGTTTTATAAGCCATCGCATTCGCAACACTGAAAAATTCAGTGACTCCCGAAATTTGTCCAACACCCAATGGAGTTCCGGGGACTTTAAATCTTTTGTTGTCCCAAGGTTGTTCGCTTGATCCCTTAGTAATAATCCAGTTTTTAGCCAGCATTACGATATCATCTTCAGGACTGCATATTACATCGACAAGACTGTCTTTCAAGGCTTGTTCTGCTGTTAGTTTTTTAGACTGTGTAATATATTGGATGGTTTTCTGTGACCCCAGCATTCTCAAAAAGCGTTGTGTCCCACCTGCTCCAGGGAATAACCCAACGGAACATTCGACCAATCCTATATAACTTTTTGGATGGCTACTCATGATTCGGTAATGGCAGGCTAATGCTATTTCGCATCCTCCCCCAAGTGCAAGACCGTTTATGGCAGCCACAACCGGTTTGCCACAAGTCTCCATTTTCCGTAAATAGGTATTGGTTTGCATGAGCATATCAAAACATTCTTCTTTTGATTTATCATAATTTAAAAACCATTTTAAGTCACCTCCGGCTATAAAATCTTTTTTAGCGGAAGCAATAACAATTCCTTTTACGATGTCATCTGCTATGGCTTGGTTTATAGTCGAAAAGAACTCGGCCATAGTTGCTTCATTCATGATGTTTACCGGAGAATCAGCAACATCCCAAGTAACAACTGCGATACCATCATTATCAATACTATATTTTATATGTTTATTAATCATAATCTAAAGGATAATTGGTTTTTAAATACGTTCAATAACGGTTGCTATTCCCATTCCCCCACCAACACATAAAGTTGCCAAAGCGGTACTTTTATTTTGACGTTCTAATTCGTCCAAGGCAGTTCCAAGAATCATGCAGCCCGTCGCTCCTAACGGATGCCCCATCGCTATTGCTCCTCCATTGACATTTACAATAGAATGATCAATATTAAAATGATCCATCAAACGCATTGGAACCACGGCAAAAGCTTCATTAACCTCAAATAGATCAATATCACTAGCATTCATTTTGGCATTTCGCAATGCTTTTTTAGTAACCGGAATAGGCCCTTCAAGCATTATTAAAGGTTCACTGCCCAATACGGCACCCATTCTGATTATCGCTCTTGGCTTTAATCCGAGTTTCTCCCCTACTTCTTTCGAACCAATCAACATTAATGAAGCACCATCAACCAGCCCTGAGGAATTACCAGCATGATGTATATGATTTATTTTTTCGATTTCTAAATATCGATCTATGGCTGTTTGATCAAATAATTGTTCGCCCATTCTTTCAAATGCTGGCGATAATTTAGATAATATTTCTAAAGTTGTATTTGCTCGAATGTATTCATCCTTTGCCAAATGAACCAAGCCATTTATATCAGTCACTGGAATTATGGATTTATCAAAAAAGCCATTTTGTTGCGCAAATGCAGCTCGTTTTTGAGAATTTACCGCAAAGCCATCTACATCGTTTCGGGAATATCCATATTTTGTTGCTATTAAATCGGCAGAAATTCCTTGAGGAACAAAGTGCCCAAAAGCAGCATTGGGTTCCATTAGCCAAGCAGAACCGTCAATTCCCATAGGTACTCTTGACATAGACTCTACTCCACCAGCGATAATCAACTCAGACCATCCTGATTTAATCATAGCTGCGGCCTGATTAATTGCCTCTAGTCCAGAAGCACAGTAACGGTTTAGGGAAACGGCAGAGAGGTGATCGCCATAATTAGAACACTGCGCAGCAACTTTGGCAACATTTCCTCCTTGTTCCCCTGCTTGAGTCACACAACCAACAATTAAATCTTCTACTAAACTAGTGTCTAAATCGTTTCTTTCTTTTAAGGCGGTCAACAAAGTAGTTAATAATTGAACCGGACTAACCGGGGCTAAAGAACCGTTGCCTTTTCCAATTCCCCTGGGCGTCCGAACTGAATCGTAGATATATGCTTCCATTTTTATAAATTAAAGTTACCACTTGGTAACACCAACTAAAAAATGTTACCATACGGTAACAAATATACTTCAATATATCTTAATTTAAATTATTAAAGCATTAATTTTGCACTTAACCAATAGGTTACATAATTTACTCACTATGGAGCAATACACACAAGAGACTTATCATTTCGATTTAACAGACGATAAGATACAAGCTATACACGCCTTTTTAAGTACCGATGGAGCAACGACACCTAAAGAATTTGCGATAAAAGCGTATGAATACGTTCGCGATAACTGGCCGTATTACCCCTATCGTTTTAGTTTAATAAATGAAGACTGGCGCGCATCAGAGTTAACAACCCATAAAAGTGGCCATTGTATTGATAAAGTAATTATTTTGATTGCGATTTTACGAGCACAGAAAATTCCAGCTAGACTGGGGTTGGCAAAAGTAAAAAACCACATAGCGGTAGATCAGATTGTCGAAAAATTTGGCTCAGATGTACTTGTACCGCACGGCTATATCGAGATTTACTTAGATAATAAATGGATTAAAGCCACACCCGCTTTTAACAAAGAACTCTGTGAGCTCCTCAATGTAAAAGTTTTAGAGTTTGACGGAGAAAATGATTCTATATTTCAAGAATTTGATCAAACCGGTAAGAAAGCTTTCATGGAGTACCTTGAAGATTACGGAACTTTTAATGAAGTACCCTTACCGTATATGTTCGAATTATTACAACAACATTATCCCCGCATAATTGAATCCGGAATAACATTAGGCGGTGTATTATCTCTATCCAAATTGTAATGAAAAAAGACAGAGCAGCTACCGAAGAAAAGATCTACACAGCCTTTTTGGATATATTAAAAGAAAAAGGCCCTCAAGGAGTTGGGATAAATGCCATTGCCAAGCAAGCAGGAGTTTCTAAATCATTAATCTACCGCTATTTTGGTGGTATGAAAGGTCTACTGTTGCTTTTTGCCCAAAAAGGAGACTTCTTTAAATCCCTTTCAGTCATTGAGGAAAAAAAAGATAATTTAGAAAATTTAAAAGACTTCATTAAAGAAGGAACCAAAGAATTACGAGAAAACACTTTAACCCAAGAAATTTTACGCTGGCAATTAATCGAAAATAATGAAGACACGAAAAGTCTTTTCAAGTACTTCAACGCACAAGTAGGCAAAACATTTACCACAAACACAAAAGACGAATCCCTTAACTCTGCTTTTCAGCTGATGCTAGGTGGCTATGTTTACTTTACCTTATTATCTAAATTTAATAAAACATTTATTGCAACGGATTTGACATCAGAAAAAACATGGGAAAATTTTGATGAGGCTATAGCCAAAACAATAGAATTGTTCAGTAAAACCTAACGGGAATCTAAAATCTACTATCCTTATTATTACAAGAGAAAGCTATTACAACTTAAGTACAATCTATTCACTCTCCTTCGGAAAAGTAAAATTACAAAGCTTTACGAATCTACCAAATTACTCAAGTCACAATACAACTACTACCATTGTCTTTTCTATAAAACACAAATAAGGATTTTATAAAATAGTTATATAATTACTATATAGTACTGCAATAGGCATGTTGTTTGCTTTCTAATAGAGTCCTTTCTACTATCTGAATAAGAACTATGTTCTTGGACTATTTTTTTAACCAAAGAATGTAGAAAGAACGAAAATGAAAGAATCATAATAGAACCAAATTAAAATAACGCCTATGAATACCTATTACTTACACGACGGAACTACTGATAGCGGTCCTTTTAATTTTGTCGAACTGAAAGAAAAAAAAATAACCAAAACTACTTCCGTATGGTGCGAAGGAATGGAAGATTGGAAAGATGCGGGCGATGTAGAGGAATTACGAAAAATATTATTCTCAACTCCTCCTCCAATAAAATCATTTGTCACTCCCTCGGCTAATTCAATAACTAGATCTTTAAATGAGGTCCGGAGTTTTGCAAGCGCAAATAAAACCCTCCTATTTATCGGCGCAGGAACTTTCGTTTTAATAATTGGAACTTTAATTTTCAATACTATCCTAGAGAGTCGAACCTTAAAATTAGAGGAGAGGAATAATCAAACGGAATACAACAACAAGCAGTATAAAATACAAGAGCAAGAAATTGAAGATCAAAATAATTTTATTGCTGAGCGAGAAAAAATAGAGTTAGAAAGGGTTGGTAAAGAAAGAAAACTGGCCATCAATAGTCGGCTTTTAGATATTAAAAATTTACTTGCCGTTACACACTCCAATTTAAATAATTCAAAAAACGAATTAAATGATGCACGTGACTTTCAGTTTTTGAGAACAAATAATGAACGAGAAGACGAAATTAGTTCAATTGCAAATAACATTGTTTTTTGGCGGAATGAAATCGAAAAACTTGAAAAAGAAATGAGCATGTTATATCTGGAACTTGAAAAAATACACTAAACTAATTCTCAATATTTAGGCATTATCAAGACCTAAATTCTTAATTAATAATCAAGGAACAGCCTTTAATCCAATAAGGATTAAAGGCTGTTTTTTTTATGCCTAATAATCAAAAAAAATACTGCTAACTTTTCTTTACTAAAATAAAAAGCAGAACAACTTAATTTTACTGTAAAAAAAGCAAATACTTATTTTACGTTCTTTTTAACCAAAAAAAATAGATTCGAAACTAATAAAAACGCCAAAAACTATTAAAATAAAATATTTACCCCTAAAAGATAGGGGGTATAAGTAAAAATATCAATTATGAATATTTCGATATTTTACTGTAAAAATACCAAATAACTAAAATTAGGAAGTCATTTTTTGTAATTGATAATTCTTTCCAAATTGGATCAAAAACATCAATTATTCTTTCTTGTCTTAAAGAAAAGTTAATAAATTCGTCAAAATCAGTTACTAAAAATCGTGTCAAAAACGAATTTATTTAACCTATTTCAAAAGTTAAATTAATGAGCACATAATAACCAAAACCAATTAATCAATATTAACTAAATTATCTATCTAATGAAAAAAATCGAAGCTGTTATTCGAAAATCAAAATTTGATGAAGTTAAAGAAGCTTTACACAAAATCGAAGTCAATTTTTTTACCTACTGGGACGTTACTGGAGTCGGCAATGAAAAAGAAGGGCATGTATACAGAGGAATAACCTATAGTACCACAGACATTCAACGAAGATATATTTCCGTTGTCGTTTCTGATCAATTTTTAGAAAAAACAATTGATGCAATTTTAGAAGCGGCATCATCAGGAATGGTTGGTGATGGTAAAATATTTGTTTCTGAAATTCAAGAAACCTATAGAATCAGAACTAAAGAAAAAGGATCTGACGCGCTTAACTAACCAACCTCTATAAACTAACTAATAAAAAAATATACTATGGATACGAATGCTGTATTAGACTTAATGTGGGTGGTAATCTGCGGAATTTTAGTGTTTTTTATGCAAGCCGGATTTACTTTGGTGGAAGCTGGATTTACCAGATCAAAAAACACTGGAAATATAATAATGAAAAACTTGATGGACTTTTGTATCGGTACCATCGGATTTTGGGCAATTGGATACACTATTATGTACGGAGATTCCATCGGCTCATTTATAGGAAACCCAACTTTGTTTTTTGACAGTGTAAAAGACATGCACAGTCTATTTTTTCAAACTGTATTTGCTGCAACTGCAGCTACAATAGTATCTGGTGCTATTGCTGAAAGAACAAAATTTTCTACCTACCTTATCTTTTCTTTAATGATGACCGTATTTATCTATCCAATTTCAGGTCACTGGGTTTGGCAAGGTGACGGATGGTTAACTAAATTAGGCTTTATCGATTTTGCTGGTTCAACTGTTGTACACTCCGTTGGAGGTTGGGCTTCATTGGTAGCTGCTATAATGGTAGGCCCCCGAATTGGGAAATACACAAATGGTTTATCAAACCCTATTCCAGGTCACAATCTAATGATAGGGTCACTAGGAGTTTTTATCCTTTGGCTGGGTTGGTTTGGCTTTAATGCTGGATCTCAATTAGCAATATCCGGTGATAGTGCCAATGCGGTAGCCGGAATTATCATCACAACAAATATTGCAGCAGCAGCAGGAGCTTTGGCTGCCATGTTTGTAACATGGGCACTTTACGGAAAGCCCGACATCTCTATGACCTTAAACGGTGTTTTAGCCGGTCTTGTAGGAGTTACAGCTGGTTGTGCTGCAGTAAGCCCAGTTGGAGCAGCGTTTATTGGACTAATATGCGGTACCGTGGTTGTATTTGCAATTGAATTTATAGACAAGAAACTTAAAGTTGATGACCCAGTTGGAGCAGTTTCTGTACACGGAGTTTGTGGTGCACTAGGAACTTTATTAGTTGGTGTTTTTGCAACTGAAGGTGGTTTACTTTACGGAGGCGGATTTGCTCAATTAGGTGTTCAAGCAATTGGTGTTTTTGCAATAGCTGCATGGGCAATCATTACTTCTTTTATTGTATTATTTATCTTAAAGAAAACAATGGGACTTAGAGTAACTAAAGAAGAAGAAATTGATGGCTTAGACATTCATGAACACGGAACTAATGTGTATAACTAATCAACTCTTAAAAAAATTGAATTAAAAATCACACATCAAAATCAAGCGCGAAGTCTATATAATGAAATAGCGTAAATTATAAATAAAGCCTGTAACAAAAGTATTTTTTTGTTGCAGGCTTTATCTTTTTAGAGTTCAAAACAACATTAATCATTTCAAAAAACAGAATCACACACGACTTTCGATATCTCAATCATCTATAAAATGTCTTTACTCATTAATTTTCATGTGCGATAAAGTAGCATTGTATCATTATTATTTAGTTAATAATGCCCGTTAAGGATTGAAATAAAAATAAGATTACCAATAAGTTACACCCAAGAGGTACATAAAACCTATCAGCTGTCTATATATAATCAATTAGTTATTTTTTTTCACACTGAGTCGCATTAATATTTAATGACCTTACAGGAAATCTTTAGATTGAAACCTACTTAAAGCTGACGATTTTTAATTTATTAACAGATAAAATCTATTTTTATATAATCTGATGCCTGTCAAAGAATATTGTTAACACACCATTCTGATAGCTGATGCCCGGTCAATTGCTATATTACTTATAAAGTTGAAGTATGTTAAATCTTATAGAAATAATAATAGAACGACCTGAAAAATTAATAAATTTACAATCTTGAATTGATTACCAATAACTGCCCATGTCAAAAGAAAAAGTACGTCTAGATAAAACCTGCCTCAATTGTAACCATGTTGCCGACCAACGGTATTGTCCAAATTGCGGACAGGAAAACACAATCAGCCGTAAGTCTTTTCATCATATCTTTATTCATTTTTTTGAAGACTTAACCCATTACGACAATTCCTTTTGGAAGACAATATTTTCTTTGTTTTTTAAACCAGCCGCTTTAACTAAAGCGTACATGTCAGGAAAGCGCTTGTCTTATTTAAATCCTATAAGACTTTATATTTTTATAAGTTTTGTGACTTTTTTAATGATCTCCTTATTTCCTAATAATCCCGAAAAAGAAATTACAGCCGCTGTTACAAAACAAAAACAAGTAATAATACCCACCATAGATTCCTTGCATATAGAAGAAAAGAGCGTAGATGGATTAACAAAGGTCGGGTTGCTATCGCAACAGAACAATGACACGATAAAAAAAATACTACAGCAAACAGATAAAATTGAAAAAATAAAGCAAGCCCAAACTACTGATTCTATTCCGAAAAAAGAAGTTGCTGATTTTGGATACAAATCCATCAACGAATTAGATTCCATCCAGAAACATGGAAGTAAAAAGATACAGGTAAGCGATACCGAATATTGGTTCCTGAAAAAATGGTTAACCGTTAAAGAAGAAAATACAAACGAACAAATTGTAGAAAAGTTCACTGAATCATTTACAAATAATTTACCGAAATTATTGTTTATGTATATGCCAGTTTTCGCCTTTGTTTTATGGCTTTTTCACGATAAGAAAAAATGGTATTACTATGATAGCGGAATCTTTACTCTGCATTATTTTTCATTTATTCTTTTACTGGTGTTGACCCTGTTTTTTATCGATAAAATCTTTATCCTATTTGGGAAAAACCCTATTCTAGAATGGGTACATTTTAGTTTAAAATCGTTGGGGATATTTTGGATGATTTATTATTTCTTTCCGGCACACCGTCGTTTTTACGGGGACAAATTTATAGTCTCCTTAGTCAAAAGTAGTGTTATAATCATTATTAATTCAGTCGTTATTACCTTACTATTAGTGCTTTTTGCATTATATACGTACAGTAATATTCACTAAAAAACCAACAATAATCCTGCTTAAAACTTTAGTTTAACGGCATGATAAGCTGCAATTAATTCAAAAGCTATTTATTGCTATTTAACTATCCATTGTCTTCCTCCAAATCGTTGTGGTTATCACCGCCGATGCTGTAGTGGTTATTCTCTTCATCCTCGCTTCCTATCTCCTCTTGCGCATCGTCTAATTCTGATCCTGGAATATCTAAATCTCCTCCTGACATATCTTCTTCGAAATTTTTTTCATTGAATTCTGTTCGGTTATTAATTTCAACCGGTATTTTCTTTTTAGTGATATCAGCAGGATTGATGTCCCCTTCCTTATGTCCCTTATTGTAGATATCTTCACTTGGCGGATAGTTTATAGAATCCGGTAATTTATCTTTATCTGCTTCTTCCGTTTTCTGAGATTTAGGACTTGGTTTATTATCTTTATTTTCCATCTTACTTAAGGTTTTAACTAATTGATATATAATACACTAAGTTAGTGATTAATTTACAAAAATAGCCGTTATCTCTTTGTTTAAATACAATGAGATAAGTAACCCCTTCTCATCAAAGTCCATTTAACGTAAGTTCAACACCTCTTATTTGTTTACAAATAAAACAGCTAGTATGTCAACCTAAAATACCATCCTGCTTATTATAGTTTGTACCTAATAAATGACTAAATTTATACTACTAAAATAGGGTGCTATTTTCATCTTGTTTTTTTCACTAATCTTAAAACAATACAAACATGAGTTTACTATCACAAAATGTTATTCCAGGAAATCACGGTAAAACTTTTGGAACAAACGCGATGGAAGAAAACGATTTAACAGCAATTAAAAATAGCCTGTTAGAATTAGAAGGAATTGTTGACATTATCCTGAATACTGAAATTTTTCCTCGAGAATTTACGGTACATACAAACCAAATCGTTTCATTAGCAGATATTGAACACAAAGTAAAAACCGTGGGGTTTCATGCTATCGCAAAAGAGACGTTTGAGCTATAGCAGTGCTCGGAAATAAACTACCTCCGAGGATAGCCTAGGGTACTACTAAAATAATTGCCATAGATTCACTGATTTTCAAAAAATTATTTTTTAATGTGTAAATCTGTGGCAAAAAAAAGCGAAACCGAATTACTAGCCGTTACAACTAAAAGATATCAAAAGATACCAAGGAGCTAGCTAGTTCAACTAAACAAGAGTATTCTCCACTACTCTTACTATGTTTCATAAAAATAATTATTCAAAAATTTGCTTGTTACCTAACCATATCGTAATATTGCAATATAAATATATAACGATGGGAATTACTAAAACAGAACACTTTACAGAAGAGCAAAATGAGTTAGCAATCTTAGCGAAAGCGATTGGACATCCTGCTCGTATCTCCATAATTCAGCATCTGATAAAAGTAAACAGCTGTGTTTGCGGAGACATCGTAAACGAATTACCTCTCGCTCAGCCCACGGTATCCCAACACTTAAAGGAATTAAAAAATGCCGGACTTATCAAAGGAAGTTTTGAAGGAAACGCTATTTGTTATTGCCTCGATGAAGAAGGCTTCAATAAAATACGAGGTTTTTTCAACCAAGTAAATACGTATTTAGAAAACAAAAAAAATCAATGTTGTTAATTTTTAAAATATAAAAAAATGAAGTTATCAGAAATTAAAAAACAGCTAAGCACATTAGAAAATGTAACTTTCCTATTGCCAAACGGCACTTATGTTCCAGAACATTTTCACGTTACTGAAGTAGGTTTAATTACCAAAAATTTCATTGACTGTGGAGGAAAAGTAAGAAACGAAACCGTGGTAAACTTCCAATTGTGGGATGCCAATGATTTTGAACACCGTTTAAAACCAAAGAAACTCTTGGATATTATTACACTATCTGAAAAAGTTTTAGGAATTGAAGACTACGAAATAGAGGTCGAATACCAAGCAGAAACTATTGGTAAATACGACTTAGGATTCAACGGAAAGGATTTTATATTATTGAACAAACAAACTGCATGCCTAGCAGAAGATGCATGCGGAATTCCGCAGGAAAAGCAAAAAACAAAATTATCTGAAATTCCAACACAAACGAATAGCTGTACTCCTGGTGGAGGTTGTTGTTAACTAAAATCTACTCCGTATATGTCTCAATTAAACACCAGTACATTCCCTTCGATAGAAAATGAAATTCGTTCTTTTCAATTCGGAACTATTTCTCCGGAAAGAAAAGCAATATTGCTTCCACTTATTGATTTTATTCAAGAGAAAGTTAGCAACGAACAAGACATCCGACTCAACTTTATTTGTACCCACAATTCAAGGAGAAGTCATTTATCGCAAGTATGGGCACAAACGGCGGCAGCACATTTTAATGTGAAAAACGTGTTTTGCTATTCGGGTGGAACAGAAGCTACGGCATTATTCCCGATGGCTGCCAAAACATTAGAACAAGCAGGATTCGAGGTAAACCCTCTTTCTGAAGGCACGAATCCCGTTTACAGCATTAAATATAGTGAGAATGAACATCCTATTATTGGATTTTCTAAAACCTATGACGACAGTTTTAATCCGCAATCCGCCTTTGCGGCAATATTGACTTGCTCAAATGCTGATAACGGCTGCCCTTTTATTGCCGGCGCTGAAAAACGCATCCCGATCACTTTTGAAGACCCAAAAGCGTTTGATAATACACCTCAACAAGAAGAAAAATACAAAGAAAGAAGCATCCAGATTGCAACGGATCTCTTCTATGTATTCTCACAAATAAAAAAATAATATGTCCGCAACTAATTGCACTCCTGCATTAAACAGAAAAAAACTAGGGTTTCTCGATAGTTATTTAACCCTTTGGATATTCCTTGCCATGGCATTAGGTGTTGCCATTGGAAACTTCTTTCCTTCTAGCGGAGATTTTATCAATTCCTTTTCCAGTGGAACCACTAATATACCGTTAGCAATTGGACTTATCCTAATGATGTATCCGCCATTGGCAAAAGTGAAATACGAACAAATGGGAGAAGTCTTTAAAAACACTAAAGTACTAGGTGCTTCCCTATTCTTGAATTGGGTTTTAGGCCCGATCTTAATGTTTGCATTGGCATTAATTTTCCTCAATGGCTATCCTGAATACATGATTGGCGTAATCCTAATCGGGCTCGCGCGTTGCATTGCCATGGTTGTAGTTTGGAACGACCTTGCTGATGGAGATAGAGAATATGCAGCTGGATTGATTGCCTTAAACAGCATTTTTCAAGTATTACTTTATAGTGTTTATGCATATATTTTCATCACCGTACTTCCTCCCTATTTTGGCTATACCGGTTTTGAAGTCAACATCAGTATTGGACAAATTGCCGAGAGTGTCGGTATTTATTTGGGAATTCCCTTTGCATTAGGAATCATCAGTCGATATGCTTTAATCCATTTAAAAGGAGAAGACTGGTTCCAGAATAAATATGTCCCTTTTATCTCCCCCATTACTCTTATCGCTTTATTATTTACAATTGTAATCATGTTTAGCTTGAAAGGAGAATTAATCGTTCAAATTCCTATGGATGTAGTTCGAATCGCCATTCCACTTGTCATCTACTTCACTTTGATGTTTGTATTGAGCTTCATGGTTGGGAAATACTTTGGCGCCGACTATTCCAAAAGTACCGCTATTGCCTTTACAGCCACAGGAAACAATTTCGAATTGGCCATTGCAGTTGCCATAGGCGTATTTGGCATCAACAGCGGACAAGCTTTTGCTGGTGTTATAGGCCCGTTAGTAGAAGTTCCGGCATTGATAGCCTTAGTGAATGTCGCTTTTTGGTTTCGAAAAAAATACTATCCAACTACGGCATAAAAATTAAAAACCACCCTTTTATCTAAAAATAAGAGGGTGGTTTATTTTTTAGGAGCTATTTCCCGTTATCCGCTGTATCTTTATACTTGCCGAAAACGGAAGCTATAAAGGATGCCGCTTCTACCGGGGCTAGGCATTTCGTGCTAAAATGAAACTCCAATTCATTCAAGATCTAAATCTTAAATGCAATAAAACAACTATATTAGCAGAACCGTTCGCATTGCTTAATGAGTAAAGTCAACAGTTAAAAAATTTAACTAAAGCTTAGTTGATTTACCAACCGTCAAATAAATGTGATTGTTGGGATACAGAAATTCCATCTTAGTGTTCTGTTTGTTAATTTTCATATCAACAGTACCTTTCTCATTTTCCAAGGAATAAAGTATGTAATTAGGATCGGGAGCATACACCACTGACTTCATAATTTTATACTTTAATTTCATATTAGTAAAAAAGAATACTACATCATTCTTTTTTCTGTCGAGGAACACAAACGAATATTCATTTCCTGAAATATCGCATTCTCCAATCTTAAAAGGAACTTCGTCAACACAATAGCGCTGCACATTAAACACTTGTTCTTGAGAATACATAGAACCCGACAACAATAAAAGTGCAATAAAATACTTCATGGTTTTTACTTTTCTTAAATTGTACTAGAGTAATACAATCCGATGCACTAATGCAAAACACATGCCACTAAAAAAAAACTTAGACTACAGCCTTATGCTTTTTTACTTAAAGGACCGCTTTCCTTCTTTAGGATATAAAAAAAAATCGTTTCTTTGAAAACTATTTTACAATAGCTAAGAAAATAAGATTTGAAGCTTATATCAAAATACAGATTAAAATAATTTTTATATAAATCATGGGTTTAAAAACAGACATTAACGCATTAAGACGAAAACTGATGCGTCGCCTTACGAAGAACGTCGGTGCTTCACAATTTGATCAAAATATCGATTTGACAAAGGTGGAGTTTAAAAAAATTCTAATTTGTAGACCCAACCCTAGATTAGGGAATCAATTGTTAATCACTCCGCTAGTACAAGATGTTATTGCAACTTTTCCAGACTGTGAAATAGATTTATTTGTCAATGGTGGTCTAGCACCTATTATTTTTAAAAATTACACCAACATAAATCGAATAATTCGTCTCCCAAGAAAACCTTTTAAAGAGATTACTAAATACGTTAAGGGATGGCTTTCCTTAAAAAAATACAGTTATGACATTGTGATAAATGTAGTAGAAAACTCTTCGTCTGGAAGATTATCTGCGCAATTTGTGAATTCAAAATATAAGTTTTTTGGAGATGATGTTGATGATATTCAATTAAAGCACAACGATTATGAGCATATTGCTAAATATCCCGTTTACAACTTTAGACATTACTTAACTAAACTTGGATTTAAAGAAAACAATAGCCCTCTTCCTAATTTAGACTTAAAGCTAAGTCCTTCAGAACTTGCGGAAGCCAAAAAGACACTATATACTATTGTACAAAACGACAAGAAGACCATTTGCATCTTTACTTTTGCTACAGCTGATAAATGCTACCCAGAGTCCTGGTGGGCACCTTTTTATGACCGATTAAAAGCGGAATATTCAGACTACAATATCATTGAAGTATTACCCGTAGAAAACGTTTCGCAAATCGGTTTCAAAGCACCAACATTTTACAGTAAAGACGTTCGCGAAATAGGTGCGCTTATGGCAAACACCGAAGTATTTATAGGAGGCGATAGCGGAATTATGCATTTGGCCAGCGCATCAAAAGTACCTACTGTTGGTCTTTTTTCTCGTGATAATATAAAGATGTATCAACCTTACGGAAACGGTAGTATAGCCATAAATACCAATACTGATTCTATTGATGATTACATTGCCGTATTAGACAAAATTCTTAGATAGTATAGCTTTTATAAATTCAATTACGTCGAATACCGTTTGCGTAAACCATAAAAAAAGAAGCCATCATGCTTCTTTTTTTATTTTATTACCAACCGTTATTTAATCCCTCTTTCAAGGCTTTATCATATTTATCCAAATCAAAACGATACAAGCTCGGAGCTTTATGTGCGCCGCCTTTTCTACTCTCGTCTAGACTCACAAGAATATCATACCGCAGCATTTTTCTATAGAAATTACCGCGATTCAGTTTTTTACCCAGAATAATTTCATACAGTTTTTGAAGTTCGGGCATCGTAAATTTTTCGGGCAGCAAATTATAACCTATCGGCTTATCATTTAACTGCTTTCGCAAAGTGGATAATGCCTTGTCAAAAATAATTTGATGATCCATCATAAATTCCGTTAATTCCTCTATTGGCATCCATTCGCAAGGATCAAAAACTTCATCAATAACTAAATTCACTTTAGAATAATCAACTAAAGCATAAAATCCCACTGAGACAAAGCGCTGCTTATTCCATAATGTATCAGAATACTCCTTAAAAAAACTTTCTGAACGATCTAAATCACCAAAAGTGCTAAATTGGCTCAAGTAAATATTTTCTGCCCCTGTACGGCTTTTAAGAATTCTACTAGCAGCCTCATTTAAATTTTCACGTTTTTTAATATAGCCCCCAGGAAGTCCTAACAATTGTTTTTCCTTCATTTTTAGAACTAATACTTTCAGTGCGCCATCGTGAAACCCAAATACAACACAATCGATAGAGATACTGGGCATGTATATTTCCCAAGACTCCTTCGACTTTTCTTCAATAATTTTTTTGAACTCCATATTATTTAATTGGCCGTAAAAATACGAAACTGATTATAAATCTATCTTTTAAAAACTGATAATCAGAAAAATATCCTTTTTTTATACAAATAACAAAGAAAAATTATTAATATTGCTTCATATTGAAGCAATAAAAGGCTATTAACAAAAAACAACCACATGAGAAGCAAATCAATTTCAACAATCGCAAAAACATCATTGCTTTCTGCATTAGTGTTTTCAGGAATTTCTTGGGCAAGCAACCCAGAGAAAAAAGCCCCAAAAAGCACTCCGATTATAACCGTAAATGGTTTTACATTTTCTGATCTAAATAGAAATGGAAAATTAGATAAGTACGAAGATTATCGACTCTCAACTCAAGACCGAATACAAGACCTTATAAATAAAATGACCGATGACGAAAAGGCAAGTATGCTTATCGGAATTGGAATGCCCGGATTTGATATGGTGGAAGCCAAATTTATTTCTGGTGGTTTTCAAGGAAAAGTTCCCGGAGCTGCAGGTGGAACATTTGAATTAAAACGATTAGGAATTCCTACAGTTGTAGTTTCTGATGGACCTGCTGGACTACGAATCAAGCCAACAAGAGATAATGACGTAAACACCTATTATGCAACTGCCTTTCCCGTTGGAACTGCCCTTGCCTCTACTTGGAATACAGAATTGATCAATAATGTTGGAAAAGCCATAGGTAACGAAGTGAAAGAATATGGAGTTGATGTATTGCTTGGACCCGGAATGAATATTCATAGAAACCCATTGTGTGGAAGAAACTTCGAATACTATTCTGAAGACCCGTTATTGACCGGAAAAATAGCCGCCTCAATTATAAATGGAATTCAATCCAACGGTGTTGGAACTTCTGCTAAGCATTATGCAGCTAATAATCAAGAAACAAATAGAATGAGTGTAAACGCACACATCAGCGAAAGAGCGATGCGTGAAATTTACTTAAGAGGGTTTGAAATCACGGTTAAGGAGTCGCAACCATGGACCATTATGTCTTCCTATAATCTTATTAATGGAACATATACATCTGAAAGAAAAGATTTACTAACCACAATATTGAGAGATGAATGGGGATTCAAAGGATTAGTAATGACAGACTGGTTTGGTGGATACAAAGGCTTTACATCGGCATTTGAAAAAGGTGCAGTCAATGATGTAACTGCACAATTATCAGCTGGAAATGATTTATTAATGCCTGGACTACCTTCACAAAAACAAGCTATTCTAGAGCATATGAAAAGTGGAAAACTATCTGCAGCGGTAGTCAACACGGATTTAACCAGAATCTTGGAATTGGTTTTTAAATCACCATCAATGAATAATTATAAGTATTCTGACAAACCGAATTTAAAAGAAAATGCTGAGGTTACCAGACAAGTCGCTGCTGAAGGAACAATTTTATTAAAAAATGATAATAATACATTACCATTTAATTCAAAAAAATCACCGTTGGCTGTTTTTGGAATTACTTCTTATGACTTTATTTCTGGTGGAACAGGAAGTGGTGATGTGAATGAAGCTTACAGTATCTCACTAATCGACGGTTTGACAAACGCAGGCTTTTCTATTGATACTGAATTAGAGGGAATGTACAAACCTTATGCAGCAGATAAAAAAGCACAAGAATTGGAACGTCGTGAAAGAGAAGGCGGCTTAATGGCCACTCCTCATCGTATCGCTGAATTGGAGTTAAGCAAACAAATATTGGAAAACAAAGCCAAATCATCTGAGATTGCACTAATTACAATTGGTAGAAATGCTGGTGAGAATGCAGACAGAAATGTGGAAAACGATTTCAATTTAGCTATTGATGAGGTAAATTTAATTGACAATGTAGCAGCGGCTTTTCATGCTCAAGGCAAAAAAGTAGTTGTTGTTTTAAACATCGGTGGTGTTATAGAAACAGCAAGTTGGAAAAATAAAGTAGATGCTATCCTATTACCATGGCAACCGGGACAAGAAGGAGGAAATTCTGTTGCAGATGTTTTTACAGGAAAAGTAGCCCCTTCAGGAAAATTAACAATGACTTTTCCCGTAAAATATGAAGATACACCATCTGCAAAAAATTGGATTGGAACTCCCGCTGAAAACCCTACAAGTGTAACGTACGAAGAAGGTGTTTATGTTGGATACCGTTATTTCAATACGTTTAAGGTAAAACCATCTTATGAATTTGGTTACGGATTATCGTATACTTCTTTTCATATTTCAGAAATAAAATTAAGTTCAAATACATTTTCGAATAAAATGGTCGTTACTGTGACCGTGAAAAACACAGGCAAAACAGCCGGTAAGGAAGTAGTTCAATTGTATCTTTCTGCACCTTCACAAAACATTGACAAACCTAGCTCAGAGTTAAAAGCTTTTGGTAAAACAAATTTATTACAAGCTGGAGAAAGTCAAACTATCGTTTTGACATTGAACCCTAAGGATTTGGCATCATTTGTTAGCAACAAAAACGCATGGATTGCTGAAGCCGGTTCTTATAAAGTGGCAATTGGAACTTCATCATTAGACATGAAGGAAACAGCAAATTTCACATTAGCAAAAGAAACTGTAGTTGAAAAAACAAACTCTTCATTTGCTTTGGACACAAAGTTTACAGATTTGAAGCACTAATTCCGTGACTACTTAATTTATAAAAATGGATTCGATGAAAGTCGAATCCATTTTTATATTACATAATCATTTGTTTTACTACTTTTACAACTCATAAAAAGAAAACTATGTCTGTCGCAAAAAAAGATTATAAAAGAATTACCACTAAGTCCTTAATTGAAATGAAAGCAAATGGAGAAAAAATCTCTATGCTTACCGCTTATGATTACACCATGGCTAAAATTGTGGATACAGCCGGTATTGATGTTATTCTTGTGGGTGATTCTGCTTCAAATGTGATGGCTGGACATGAAACAACTTTACCTATTACTTTAGACCAAATGATATATCACGCCTCTTCTGTTGTTAGAGCAATAGAAAGAGCCTTAGTAGTGGTGGATTTACCTTTTGGAAGTTACCAATCAGATCCTAAAGAAGCTTTGCGTTCATCAATCCGAATTATGAAAGAAAGCGGTGGACATGCCGTAAAACTTGAAGGTGGAAAAGAAATTAAAGAATCAATTAAAAAAATATTAAATGCAGGTATTCCAGTAATGGGACATTTGGGTTTAACACCGCAATCGATCTATAAATTTGGAACCTATACCGTTCGTGCCAAAGAAGAAGAAGAAGCTGACAAATTAGTTGAAGATGCTCAATTGTTAGAAAGATTAGGTTGTTTCGCTTTGGTTTTAGAAAAAATCCCTGCTCATTTAGCTGAAAAAGTAGCCAAAAGTATTTCGATTCCAGTAATAGGAATTGGTGCTGGAGGTGGCGTTGACGGGCAAGTACTTGTTATTCACGATATGTTAGGAATGAATAATGAATTTAGCCCTCGTTTCTTAAGAAGATACATGAATCTATACGAAGGAATGACAGCCGCTATTGGTCAATATGTTGCCGATGTAAAATCAAGTGACTTCCCAAATGACAAGGAACAATATTAAAAATAGAAAAGTCAATTCCTTAAAGTAATCTATTTTAAGGAGTTGCTATTAAAATAAGATAATCCCTCGCTTACAATACCTACATTATAAAAATTTATTTTGAAAATAATTTCGAACAAAAACAATCTCCAAGTATTACATGAAGACAACCATATTATTGTGGTGAACAAACGAGTAGGCGATATTGTACAAGGCGATAAAACAGGCGACAAACCTTTATCGGAGGTCGTAAAAGAGTATCTCAAAGAAAAGTACAATAAACCAGGAGAAGTTTTCCTTGGTGTAGTGCACCGTTTAGACAGGCCTACAACCGGAATAGTAGTTTTTGCCAGAACTAGCAAAGCGTTACCCCGCTTGAACGAATTATTCAAAAACAGGGAAACTCAAAAAACCTATTGGGCAATTGTAAAAAACAAACCCGCTAACTCTCAAGACAAACTGATTCATTTCATTAAAAGAAACGAAAAAAACAATACCTCAAAAGCGCACATAAAAGAAGTTCCTGACAGTAAATTAGCGAGCTTGGACTATACTATTTTTAAGGAACTGAACAATTACTTTGCATTAGAAATCAATCTGCATACAGGAAGACATCATCAAATTAGAGCGCAACTTTCATCCATAGGCTCTCCAATAAAAGGAGATTTAAAATATGGTTTTGACCGAAGCAATCCTGATGGTGGCATCCATCTGCATGCCCGAAAATTAGTTTTTGTTCATCCAGTCTCCAAGGAAACGCTATCCATCATTGCCCCAGTACCGAATGAAGTTATTTGGAATGCATTATAATTTTAGTTGAATAAAAAATCATTTTTAAAATTTAAGAATTAACTTGCATAGAAATTAATTATCCAAATTTATAATGAACTATAAGACTAATATCGAATATAGAAAAGAGACTTTAATAAAACTGCTCAATACTATTATAATTCATGAAGATGAGATCATTAAAGCTTTATATGATGATTTCAAGAAGCCTGCTTTTGAGGCCGTTCTAACGGAAACCAGCTATGTTATTTCGGAATTAAAGGACACCATCAAGAATATACACAAATGGGCAAAGCCAAAAAGGGTTTTTCCATCACTGCTAAATTTTCCTTCTAAAGATTATATTTACAAAGATCCTTATGGAAAAGTATTAATTATTGCTCCATGGAATTACCCGTTCCAGTTGGCTCTTTGCCCTTTGGTTTCTGCAGTTGCTGCCGGAAATCAAGTAGTCATCAAACCTTCTGAATTAACGCTTAATACATCCGCTATTATTGCTAAAATAATAGCAAAAACGTTCCATGTGAATCACGTTGAAGTTATTCAGGGTGGTGTCGATGTATCCAAAAATTTACTTTCGCAACGCTGGGATTATATCTTTTTTACCGGAAGCGTTCCCGTGGGAAAAATAGTTGCCCAAGCTGCAGCAGAACACCTCACTCCCGTAACATTGGAACTTGGAGGAAAAAATCCGTGTATTATTGATGAAACTGCTAATTTGAAATTGGCAGCCAAAAGAATTGTTTGGGGAAAATTCATTAATGCGGGACAAACCTGCATTGCTCCAGATTATATCATGATTCAGAAAGACATGAAAAGTAAGTTTATCGACTATATGAAAGAGGAAATAACCGCTGCATATAGCAATAAACCAGAAGAATCCCCTGATTTTGCTAGAATTGTCAATGTTAAAAATTGGAGTCGATTAACCGCGATGATTGACAACGACAAAGTCATTTTTGGTGGCCAATCTGATGAATCGGACTGTTATATAGCGCCAACCCTTATTGATGAATCTGATGTTGACAGTCTTATTATGAAAGACGAAATATTTGGCCCGTTGTTACCTATTCTTGAATATTCCAGTGATGCGGATATACACGCCGTGATTTCAAAATATGAGAAACCATTGTCTTTATATATTTTTACTGAGAATAAAGTATTTGCAAAACAAATTATTCAAAACTACTCTTTTGGAGGAGGTTGTATAAATGACACAGTAGTTCATTTTTCAAATAAACGTTTGCCTTTCGGAGGTGTAGGTCATAGTGGCATTGGTGCCTATCATGGGTCGTTAAGTTTTGACACTTTTTCACATAAAAAATCAATTGTAAAAAAAGCAAATTGGCTGGATTTACCAATGCGATATGCACCGTATAAAGACAAATTAGCTACAATCAAGAAATTACTTAAATGGATTTAATGAAAGAGAAATCAGTAAGCGAAGCCATTCAATACAGACGCTCCGTGCGGGTCTTTAAAGATGAAGCCCTTGATAATGAGAAAGTAAAAGAATGTATCCGTCTGGCTACACTCGCCCCTACAAGCAGTAATATGCAACTCTGGGAATTCTACCAAATTACCTCAGCCGATGTTCTAGAAAAGCTCACGCAAGTAAGCTTTAATCAAAATGCAGCAAAAACTGCCAAGCAAATGGTTGTCGTGGTGGCTAGAAAAGATCTTTGGAGAAAAAGAGTACAGTCTAACGTAACTTTTTTAAAATCACAGTACGGTGAAAAATCAGCTACTGACTATTCGAAAAGAGAAAAATTTGCCCTGAACTATTATCAGAAAATTGTTCCAACGCTCTACTTTGATTTCATAGGAATCTTGGGAGCCGTAAAATTTCTTATTTTTCAAATCATCGGACTATTTAAACCTATTTACAGACAAGCCCGAAGAAGCGATATGCGAATAGTAGCTCAAAAAAGTGCTGCATTAGCCGCGCAAAACTTTATGATTAGTATGGCTGCCATAAATTATGACACCTGCCCTATGGAAGGTTTTGATTCTCTAAGGGTAAAAAGAATATTAAATTTACCGGCTGCAGCTGAAATAAATATGATTATCGGCTGCGGAATTCGAGAAGAGTCCGGCGTTTATGGGGAACGATTCAGAGTTCCCTTTGAAGAAGTCTATTTTAAATTATAAACCAACTTTACTATTTTAAACCACTATTAAACCCAATAAAAAATGAATCTAAAAAAAGACCGTATAGAAGAAATAGTACGCAATGGCTATCAATTAGATTTTGCGAATGTTTTCAACAAAGCATTTGAAAATTATAAAAAAATAGCCCTATATGCAGGACTCATGATATTTGTATTTATGGTAATTTTAATGGCAATCATAGCAAGTGTGGGTATAAGTCTTTTCGGAATAGCTGCACTATCTCAGGAATCATTTCAAGAGTTAAGCCTAAATCTGAAAAACATTAGCGGAGTCTATCTAATTATTTATATGGGAGTATCGATTTTCTTTTCCTCTTTAATTAGTCCATTGCAAGCCGGACTAATTAAAATGGCTTACTGCGCTGAAAGAGATGAGGAATTTCACGTTTCAACCGTTTTTAGTTTTTATAATGCAAAGTATTTTCTGCAAATTTTTGTTGCAACATTTCTAATTTTGATCTGCAGCCAAGGAATAGAAATGGCCTTAAATTATAGTGGTATTAGACTGGTAGGAAGCATGATTTCAGTTGCTATATCTTTTTTTACAATACTAACTATTCCACTTATCATTTTCAGCGACCTAAACGCATTAGATGCGATAAAATATAGTTTTTCAATTGTATTAAAACAACCTCTAATCCTTCTTGGCCTTATACTTGTAGCAATTATTGGATCAATGGTTGGATTTATTGGATGTTGCATTGGAGTGTTTTTCACTCTTCCATTCATGTATTCCATGTACTATGCTATGTACGACGAAATTATCGGATTTGACAATGAGGAAGAAACAGAGACATCTAATCTATTGTAAATAATACGAAACGCGATTTAATTTATTATAAGTAAATCGCGTTTATATTATAAAAAAATCATTAAATTACTAACCTATAAATTTCAATTTTACAATTCAAAAATATATTCTCTATGGTATTTTACTATAGCCTTTTTTATACTATTATTTCAGATTACAGTTCCTTTTGTTGGATAAGCTCTCTAAAAGCAATACTGTCATCTGCGGTCTTCACTGAAATAATCATTTCAAACGAAACCTCTATATTATGGGGAGGGTTACTCCTTTTCATTGCTCATTTATTTTTTACTCTTAAGAATACAAAAAACAAACTAAAGAGTACATTAATTGAAAAAAACAATGAAGAATATCTACGTAATAAAGAATACCAGCTTTATCTTCTATTCTTAGGAGTTGTAAATATTATAGCTGAAATTAATTATGAAATTTTTAGTGTCAGGCCCAAAAGTTTGCTCATATTAAATATCAGTACTGCATTATTCTTTATAATTATATACTTACTTAGTACGAAGTCATCTTTTCTTTTTCGGAACATCCGAACTATCTTCATTGTATTTTATCTATTCTATTTTACGATGATTTGTAGAAATTTACTTTTTAGATCGACCGACATTATACCTGTCATCGCTTTTATAATGAATTTTTATTTTGCGTACATCATTTTTAAACCTATAAAATTATATTGGTATTTTGTGGCATTTGTTTTTTCATACATTGCTGTTGTTACTTATTTTGAAATGCTACCCATTAAAACAACTATAGCATTATTCAATTTTTCTATAATTGTTTTTACGATAAATTATATTCAGCATATCATAGCTCTAAATATTAGGGACAAATTCCGTTTTTCAGATCAAATAATAAATAATGGGAACTCTCTTATTGTTGTATCCACTAGAAACGGAGAAATTTTATTCTGTAGCGAAACGATTACTCCTATTTTAGGGTATTCTGTAGATGAGGTTATGGGAATGCGATTCTGGGAGGTAACTGAAGATCCAGACTTTACTGGTGCAAAATTTCATGAAAACACAACTTCTGAAAGAGTTTTTGTAAGGAAACTAAAGACTAAAAATGGAACATACAAGCATATAGAATGGCATGATAAAAGATATACTGAGGATCTAATAATTGGTATTGGACATGAAGTTACTCAACAAATAGAAACACAAAAAAGATATGAAAACATAGTTGAATCTGCTTATGATATAATTTATGAACTAGACCGTTATGGCGCCTACGTCTTTATAAATAAAAACTCCGAGATAATAACTGGGTTTAGTCTAACAGAATTGTATAGTTCTAAATTTGAGCGTTTAATCAAAGATGGTTATCAACAAAGAGTCCTTGAATTCTATACCAATTCTACAGAAGAAATGGAAAGCTTCCCTACTTTTGAATTTCCTATCATTAAAAAAAATGGAGATGAAATATGGCTTTCTCAAAAGGTAACAATCAATAGAGATGAAAACAGAAAAATAACAGGATATTCAGTAATTGCTAGAGATATTACTTTCCTAAGAACCATTGAAAAAGAAAAAGCAGAACGACAATTAAAAAATCTAAAATACAGCGCTGCTTTAAAAGGGTTCACTGCAAAGAGTTATTCTAATAACGAAAGCTTAGAATACAAACTGCAAACAATTTTAGAAACCACCGCTAAAACAATAGGAATCAATCGTGCGGGTTACTGGAACTATTTTGAAGACAGGATTAGTTGTGTAAAACTATATGATTTTAAAAGTAATACATTTTCATCCGAGCAAGAGATAACAAAAAAATCATCTCCAAAATACTTTTCAACAGTTGAAAACAAAATACAAATTGTCGCTTCAGATGTCTGTACAAATGAAATTACTAAGGAATTATGTGTTGATTATATTCAAGAAAACAACATAGTTTCACTTATCGATACCCCCGTTTTTATTAATGGTGAATTAAAAGGAATTCTTTGTATTGAAGCTACTGAAGACGTGAAGCAATGGGATAATGAAGACATCAATTTCTCACGATCTGTTTCTGATATTATTGCAATAGCATTTGAGTCTAAAATGAGATTGGACATCGAAAACAGATTGACTTATAAAAGTGAGTTACTGGCAGCAATGACCCAATGCACAGAAAAATTTTTAAATAGTAAAGATATTGCCGATATTTTTTCTGATGTATTGATTATTATGGGGAATGCTACCAAATCACATCGTGCCTATTACTATGAAAACGATCCTTCTACTAATTTAATTAGCCAGAAATACAGATGGATAATGAACAATACAACATTAACCGAAAATAACCCTAAACTTCAAAATATACCGTATGATTACTTCGAAGAATTAATTGAACCGATATTAAACAATAAAATTTACGAAGCGACCGTATCCAAAATTAAAAATGAATCATTAAAAAATAAGTTGATTAATGTAGATGTAATTTCATTGATCCTTTTCCCAATTTTCATAAAAAATAAATTTCATGGCTTTTTAGGATTTGATGATACCTCCGAAGAAAAGAAATGGACTGAAGACGAAGTTAATATTCTGCAAACATTAGCCAGAAACGTTGCCTCCTCTATTGAACGTATCGCCGGAGAAACAGCAATTTATGAGAGTGAAGAAAAATTCCGTTTATTAGCCAATAATATCCCAGGCGCTGTTTATCTTTCAGACAATGATGAAAAATTTACCAAAATATATCTCAATGATGAGATTAAAAAGTTAACAGGTTATGATAAAATCGAATTCTTGGAAAAAAGAATTTTTTATATCGACCTAATTCACCCTGAAGATTATGAAAGAGTACTTGGTGAATCTAGAGAGAAGCTATCCAAATCTGAACCTTTCCATTTCACGTACCGCATCTTAAATAAAGCTGGTGAAATCGTTTGGGTAGAAGAGTTTGGTGATGCTGTAATCCACAATGGCAAAATCACTTATATTGAAGGCATAATGCTGGATATCACTAAAAGAAGAATGACGGAAGATGCCATAAAAGGGCTTGAATATGCTGAAGCTGCCAATAAAGCCAAGTCAGAGTTTCTGGCTAATATGAGCCATGAAATCAGAACTCCTTTAAATGGAATCATAGGTTTTACTGATCTATTGATGAAAACTAAGCTTGAAGAAGTCCAGGAAAAACATATGATTACCGTTAATCAATCTGCTCATTCCTTATTAGGAATTGTAAATGACATCCTCGATTTTTCTAAAATTGAAGCGGGCAAACTTGATTTGCACGTCGAAAAACATAAAATTGAAGACATTTTAAACCAAATTATTGATTTAATCCATTACGAATCCAATCAAAAGAAGCTACAACTAGACCTTGTAGTAGCGCCAGAAATACCTGCTTATTTTTGGGTAGATAGCATTAGGTTAAAACAAATCCTAATCAATCTTTTAGCTAATGCCGTGAAATTCACAGAAAAAGGATTTGTAAAACTGGGCATTTCACTAATCAACGGTACTAATTCTAACAGCAAAATCCGTTTTGCTGTGCTTGATACCGGGATTGGAATTTTAAAGGAAAATCAAAAGAAAATATTTAAAGCTTTCTCCCAAGAAGACAGCTCCACAACTAAAAAATTTGGAGGTACTGGTTTAGGCCTAACAATTTCAAACAAATTACTAGGACTAATGGACAGCCGCTTGCAACTTAGTAGCAAACTTGGAGTTGGTAGTACCTTTTATTTCGATTTGGACTTACAAACAACTAATGAGCCAGAAGTAGAAACTATACTTATAAGCGATAAAGAAGTTGTTGACCATTTTGCTTTTCAAACTGATGCTCGATTGGAAGCATTAAAAGTAATGCTCGTTGAGGATAATAAAATTAATATGTTATTGCTCAAAACAATTATTAAAAATGTACTTCCCAAGGCCGTTATTCATGAAATCCCAAATGGATTAGAAGCTGTAAAAGAGTTTGAAAATATTTTACCGGATATCATATTTATGGATATACAGATGCCAATAATGAATGGGTATGAAGCTACAATAGAAATAAGAAAATTAAAATTAGGTGCATCAGTTCCAATAATAGCGATCACAGCGGGCACTGGAGCAGAAGTAAATGACAAGTGTATTGCGGCAGGGATGAATGATTATATTTCAAAACCCATTATAAAGCGAGTGATAGAAGACACTTTATTAAAGTAGGTAACTTCGTAGAAGCACAAAAAGTTTATTTTTAATTAAAAAATTATATATCTTCGATACTCTTTTATAAAAAAAGCATCAAAAATTGAAATCATATGAAGTGGAAAGGACGTAGACAAAGTGACAATGTAGAAGATAGAAGAGGAATGTCTTCAGGTGGTAAAACAGTTGTAGGAGGAGGTATTATAGGGATTATAATACTATTGATAAATGTTTTTGGAGGTGAAAATGCCCAAATGCTTACGCCAGTTTTAGAACAAATGAATCAAGGACAAAGTACTCCTACCGAACAACGGGATCTAACTGCAAAAGAACTGGAAGAGCAAGCCTTTGTGGAAACATTGCTCGCAGATAATGAAGATGTTTGGACTAAAATTTTCAATGAAAATAATTTGAATTACAAAAAACCAAATATTGTATTATTCATTGGTGGAGTTGAAACCGGGTGTGGTAATGCATCATCTGATTCAGGTCCTTTCTATTGTCCTGCAGATCAAAAGGTATATATGGATTTAGCTTTTTTCGAAGAATTGAAAACTCGTTTTGGAGCTCAAGGCGGAGATTTTGCTACTGCATATGTAATCGCACATGAAATAGGCCATCACGTACAAACATTATTAGGTACTTCTGATAAAATGAGACGGTTACAGCAAGGTAAAAGTAAGGCTGAAGCCAATAAATTATCTGTGGCATTGGAATTACAAGCTGACTTTTATGCAGGAGTTTGGACACATTACAACCAGAAAATGAATAACATACTGGAAGATGGAGATCTTGATGAAGCATTAAGTGCTGCACATGCCGTAGGCGATGATGCTATTCAATCTAAGATGCAGGGACATATTGTGCCGGAATCCTTTACACACGGAACATCTGAGCAAAGAAAATATTGGTTTATGAAAGGCTATAAAACGGGTGACATCAAACAAGGAAATACTTTTGACGAAATAAGATAAAAATAAAGACACTAGAATTATTAAAAATCGGGACTCGCTCCCGATTTTTTACGTTTTAAACTACTTCATAGAATGATAACAAATTTTCTTTAAAGCAAAAAAAAATATTATTTAAAATACCATTCATCGACACTTTCCATACAGTCGTCTCTATAAAAATACCTGTTGACTTATAAAAATCATTGCATTTGTTTATATCAATAACTTTATATCAAATAAGTAAACGATATGAAAAACACAAATCAACTAGGATTATGGATGGATGACTCTGTTGCCTATTTAATACAGTTTACCACAAAACCTTTTACAATTCAAACAATTGTGCGTGAGTTCCAAACAGAAGAAAAAAAATCAAACCCTTTAAAAAAAATTTTATTACTAAGTCGTTATAAAGAAACCAGTTTAAACAAACATTATAATAAAATGGGTAAGGAGCTGTTAAAATATGAGAAAATAGTCCTCTTTGGCCCTTCTACCTCTAAACTTGATTTTTTTGACTTTTTAAATGAAGACGAACGTTTTTTGAAATTAAAAATAGAAATCAAGGACGCTGATAAAATGAATGTAAATCAACAGCATGAGTTTATAAAAGAATACTTTGAACAACATTAATATTCTTACATTACAATAATATATCATAGCTTAATAGTAGTCCAAAAGCAATTGTTATAAACTACTTTAATAATTACATTCTCGATAAAGTTATACTATCAATAACTTCATTATTTGACTTGGCATGACCATTCTCCTCCTTGCCCTTCCTTTATTAGATTGAAATGAAATCAATTTTATATTTCAACAAAGTGAAACATTCAAACCAGATAGGAAAAATTAGCAGTATCTTTGCCAGCTTAAGGAAGTAAGCTAAATAATAGTGTTTACTTCATAAACATAATTTATGTCATTTAACTCATTAGGCTTATCTGATGCTTTATTAAAAGCCATCAGCAAAAAAGGGTACACAACCCCTTCTCCAATACAACAAAAAGCAATTCCACCAATTTTAGAAGGAAAAGATGTATTAGCATCTGCACAAACAGGAACAGGAAAAACAGCAGGTTTCACGCTACCAATATTACAGACATTATCGCAGGGAAAACACTTAAGCCACAGACCTATTCGTGCCTTAATATTAACTCCAACGAGAGAATTAGCTGCTCAAATACTTGCTAATATAAAAGAATACGGTGAATTTTTAGATTTACGCTCCGCCGTTATTTTTGGAGGTGTAAACCAGAAGCCACAAGTAGCTCAACTACGACAAGGTGTCGATATTTTAGTTGCCACTCCAGGTCGATTAATCGATTTACAAAATCAAGGTTTACTTACGCTTTCAAAAGTGGAAATCTTAGTTTTAGACGAGGCAGATCGAATGTTAGACATGGGTTTTTTAAGAGACATTGAGCGCATACTGAAGGTATTGCCTGCAAAAAGGCAAAACTTAATGTTCTCTGCAACATTCTCAAAAGATATTAAGAAATTGGCAATGGGTATTTTGCATAAACCCGTTTCCGTTGAAGCTACACCAGAAAACACTACTGTTGATGCTATTACTCAAAAAGTATATCCTGTTGCGAAAGAGAAAAAAACAGAATTGATTATTAAATTGATTACTGAAGGAAACTGGAAACAGATTTTGGTATTTACTCGAACAAAACAAGGTGCAAATAAACTTACTGAAAGCATGATTAGCGCTGGTATTCAAGCAGCAGCAATTCACGGAAATAAGGGACAAGGGGCACGAACAAAAGCTTTAGCTGGTTTTAAAAACGGGAATATAACCGCTTTAGTAGCTACAGATATTGCGGCTCGTGGTTTGGACATTCCATTATTACCTCATGTTGTAAATTTTGAATTGCCTAATATTCCTGAAGATTACGTTCACCGTATAGGTAGAACAGGAAGAGCTGGAGCAAATGGAGAAGCGATTTCTTTATTTAGCCCAGACGAAACTACTTTTTTACGCGATATCGAGAAATTGATTGGTATGAAATTGCCTATCGAAAATATCGCAGGTTTTGAGCCAGATCCTAAAGCATCAACTCAACCTATTAAGCAAGGACAAGGCAGGCAACAACGCAATTCAACGCCAAAGAAACCAAAAACAGAATCTACAAACCGAAGCAGCAATAATAGCTTTGGTCCTAGACGTCCTAATACTAGTAATGACAGACGTTCAAACTAAGAAGTTAAATTTTCTTTTTTTTAGGAGCAGAATGATTTCGTTTTTTTAGACGTCTTCTCCCGCTATACACTACAATCCTTGTGAGGGCTAAACACTAGCCCACACAGGGATTTTCGTTTCTATCGGGGCTATTTAGAGCGCTTAATTTTCAATAATAACATTTTGGAAATACATCTCACAATTCTAAAACACTCAGATAATTTGTAATAAAAATATTATTTATATATTTGTTTAGAAACCGCTACGCAATAGCAACTATCTACCCGGTAGCTGTAATATTTTAGAATGTATATCTAAAAAAGGAAATCATATGAACAAACAGGAGTTTAATGACTTACAAAATAAATTTGGTGAGGAAACTAAAAAAAGAAAGTTTCAAAAAGTCTTCAATTTCTTTTCAACTCTAATTTCTATACTTGGAATAACAGTTATATCTTATTACTTTCTCGAAACATTTTTTATAAAAAATGATACTCAAAAATTAAAAATAGAAAATCAAAATATACAACTTCAGAAGCGTATAACTGAGTTAGAGAATAAGCTGAGAACAAAGGACACAGCTATTTCCATTACATCAGCAACTGAAAACCGAATTCAAGAATTGGAAAAGAAGATTGAGACGTTGAACAATATTATTATTGAAAATCCTGAGAAGTCATTAACAATTCCACTTTTAAATAAAGATATTGAAAACATCAAAAGAGAAAACGAGTTACAAATTGAATTAATTAAGGATAAAGTTGAAAGCGTTGTAGATTTAAATAAGTGGATTCTAGGCTTAATATTTTCGTTATTAATTACAATTGTAATCTCAAACTTGGCCAAAAATAAATCAAAGAATAATCTAGAAGAATAAATTTAATGATTTTTATCTAATGCAAAGTAAAGGCATAGTCTCAAGACTTTGTTTGAAATTTTAATATTCTTAAAAATCCCAAACGATACAAAAGTCTACTGCCTTTTCTCGTAAATGTCTCAAGAATTGATTAAAAATCTGAAATCCGTTCCTCTTTATACTGAAAACAATTATTTCAAAATACAACACTAATTTAAAGAATTAATTTACGAATAAGTATTCTATTCGTACTTATTCAAATCTAGCTCAAGAATAGTACCCACTCTGCTAAACTCTTCATTAATCTTTGCATTCAAGATTAGTTCTTCATTTGTTATTGGATGGTTAAAAATTAACTGATGTGCATGAAGCATCATTCCTTTCATTTCAAAATTCTCCAACCATAATTTATTTTGTTTGTTACAACCATGTGGACGACTTCCTAAAATGGGATGAAAAATATGTTTGAAATGTTTTCGTAATTGATGCATACGTCCAGTTTCAGGAATCGCTTCTACCAAACAATATCGTGAAGTTGGTTGATTGTTAAATTCTAACTCAATTTCGGTACTTTGCAATCGATGAAAGTATGTTATTGCGTTTTGTATTATGCCGTCATCATTGGTTAAATCATAATCAATCGTTAGTTCTTCGGGTGACCAACCACGTAAAATTGCTAAGTATTTTTTTTCGACTTCGCGTGTGGCAAAACGATCATTCATAATTTTTAAAACATCTTTATTCAACGCAAATAACAAGACACCAGATGTTTTGCGATCTAATCGATGAATAGGATAAACGTGTTGCCCTCCTATTTGATTTCTCAATTCTTGAATAGCAAAAACTTTTGCATCGCGCGCGTAAAATGATTTGTGGACCAACAATCCACTTGGTTTATTAATTGCTATAATATATTCGTCCTGGTAAAGAATTTCTAACATTTGGCAAAAATAAAAGAGATTTCGATAGAAAACTCTTTTATGACTTATTTATTTCAATACTTTTCTTTTTTCATTTTAGCTCGAGAAACAAAATAGAAGATTACGATTGCTAAAACTGTTATTAAAATTTTATCCCCCGCTGGCGCAGATTTTCCATCCGTACCCATTCCAATAATAAATCCCATTACGTAAGCAAATAATGTGATTCCTCATTCTACGGAATGACAAAATAGTGGGTTTTTATACTTAACTCTAAATCAACCCAACCAACCATCACGATCTAAGCTTCTATACTGAATTGCTTCAGCAATATGGGACGAAACTACGGTAGGAGCGGCATCAAGGTCGGCGATAGTTCTAGCTACCTTCAAAATACGATCGTAGGCCCGAGCAGAAAGATTCAGTCGCTCCATTGCGGTTTTTAAAAGTTGTTTAGAAGTATCATCAAGAGCACAATATTCCCTAATGTGCTTGGTGTTCATTTGTGCATTGTAATGTATGTTGTCCATTTGCTCAAAACGTGCGGATTGTAATTCTCGCGCTGCCGTCACTCTTTTTCTTATATCAACACTACTCTCCGCCTTTTGATCATCTGATAATTTTTCGAAAGGAACGGGAGTCACTTCGATGTGAATGTCTATTCGATCCAGTAACGGCCCCGAAATTTTACTCAAATAGCGCTGCATCTCATGTGGAGAAGAAGTTTGTGGAGAATCAGGATCGTTAAAAAAACCACTCGGACTTGGATTCATACTCGCAACCAACATAAACGACGAAGGATAAGTCACCGTAAACTTGGCTCGCGAAATCGTTACTTCTCTATCTTCCAAAGGTTGACGCATAACTTCTAACACATCTCGTTTAAATTCTGGTAATTCATCCAGAAACAAAACCCCATTATGTGCCATCGATATTTCACCCGGTTGCGGATAACTTCCCCCACCAACAAGCGCAACATTTGATATCGTGTGATGCGGGCTTCTGAAAGGTCTTTGATTCATCAGACCAACCTCTTTCAATTTACCCGCAACACTATGAATTTTAGTAGTTTCTAATGCTTCTCGCAAAGTCATAGGAGGCAAAATACTTGGCAATCGTTTGGCGAGCATCGTTTTCCCAGCACCAGGAGGTCCTATTAAAATAATATTATGCCCACCCGCAGCGGCTATTTCCATGCAACGTTTAATACTCTCTTGTCCTTTTACATCCGAAAAATCAAACTCTGGAAAATCTAAATCCTTATAAAATTCGGCTCTGGTATCTATTGTTGTTGGTTCTAAAGTTCCTTTTCCTTCTAAGAAATCGATAACTTCCTGAATATTCTCAACACCATACACGTCTAATCCAGTAACGATAGCTGCTTCTTTCACATTTTGCTTTGGAAGAAAAAAACCTTTAAACCCCTCTTCTTTGGCTTTGATGGCAATAGGTAATGCCCCTCGAATGGGTTGTAAGCTACCATCCAGCGACAACTCGCCCATAATGATATATTTATCGACATCAATCGCCTTAATTTGCTCAGACGCAACAAGGATTCCGATAGTCAAAGTTAAATCATAAGCTGAACCTTCCTTCCGCAAGTCGGCAGGAGCCATATTAATCGTTATCTTTTTTCCGGGCATGGAGTAACCATTATTCTTTAGAGCAGCAGCAATTCTATAGCTACTTTCTTTGATGGCGTTATCTGGCAACCCCACTAAATGATATCCAATTCCTTTATCAATATTCACTTCGACTGTAATTGTTGTAGCTTCTACTCCAAATACGGCACTTCCAAAAACTTTAACTAGCATAGAAGATAATTTTATTAAAAATAATGAATTTTAATATACCAATCCTCACAATTTTTAGAATTACATAAAACAATTAGCAAGCCGCCGTTCGCCGATGTATAATAGTAATTCATAACGTAGAATAACACAATCAGTCCAAAAAACAGCTTCGGCTTTTTGCTTATTTCAGATTAAACACGAAGGATAAACAATTCATTCAGCTTAAAAACGAAAAACACATAACTAATTGAATTTCAAATAATTTAATCGATTTTTTAAAACAGATTCTAGTTTGTTTCTATGCCTCGAAAATGTCATTTATGAATCGAGCAAAAAGAGTCTTATTGCTTCCTTAATAGCTTTTTGGATATATTTTCTTATATTTGCCGCTAATAATTTGCTTTTTCGGGGTTAAAAACGAATTATTATCAATAATTCTTACAGCCAAATCTAAGATTTCATAATCCTGAAATCAACTTGAAAAAACATACCTTTTTTGCAGTTCGCTGCATCTTTTGCCTTTTGGAAAAATTCCATTTGCAGGCTACTAAATAATCTGAATTAACAAGAAATGCACATAATAGATTATATAATCTTTGTCGTTTACATGCTGGCTATGTTAGGTGTTGGTCTCTATTTTTTCAATAAAAATAAAACTGCCGAGGACTTTTATGTTAGTGGAAGAAACATGAGCAGCTGGCATATTGGACTATCTGTAGTCGCTACTGATGTTGGTGGTGGATTCTCAATTGGACTGGGAGGACTTGGTTTTACGATGGGAATATCCGGTTCTTGGATGCTATTTACAGGACTTCTTGGTGCTTGGTTAAGTGCCGTATTCCTAATCCCGAAAGTAAGCCAGTTGGGACACAAATATAAATTTTTCACTTTCCCTCAAATCTTCGGTCATTTTTACAATGGAAAAGTCGCTCTTTTAGCTGGTATTATTTCTGCAATTGGGTATATCGGATTCACCAGTTCTCAGGTTTTGGCTGGAGCCAAATTAGCTTCGGCAACAATTGACGGTTTGAATATTCAAACTGCCTTAATTGTCATGGGAGTTATTGCGGTGGCTTATACTTCTATTGGAGGATTAAAAGCAGTGATTTACACTGATACGATTCAATGGTTAATCCTTATAGGTGGATTAGTTTTTATAGGAATACCAGTTGCTTATAATGCAGTAGGTGGATATGATGCCATTAAAGAAACATTAGATCCTAAATATTTATCACTGACTAATGTAACTTGGTATCAATTACTAAATTGGTCCGTCACCATTATTCCTATTTGGTTTGTGGGTATGACGCTATACCAAAGAATTTATGCCAGTAAAGGGGAAAAAGAAGCAAAGAAAGCCTGGATAATTGCCGGAGTTTTCGAATGGCCTATAATGGCGTTTATGGGAGTTATTCTTGGAATGCTAGCAAAAGTAGCTGCAACCAAAGGCATGTTTGACGGAATTACAGACGCTGCGTCAATGGACAGCGAAATGGGATTACCTATTTTACTAGCTACCATTTTACCGATCGGGTTAATGGGGTTGATGCTTTCTTCCTATTTTTCGGCCATACTTTCTACCGCCGATAGTTGTTTAATGGCTGCTTCGGGAAATATCGTTACTGATATTATTGCTAAATTTTCTAAAAAAGAGTTAACTCATAAAAAAGAACTTCAGCTTTCTCAGATCGTAACCTTACTAGTTGGAATTTTTGCGATTTTATTGGCTTCTCAAATGCAAAACGTACTGGAACTGATGCTCTACTCCTACGCCTTTATGGTTTCTGGATTATTCATCCCCGTTCTAGGTGCTTTATTTTGGGAAAAAAGCCACCCAATAGCCGCTTTTTGGAGTATGCTTTTCGGAGGAGCAACCACAATTTTACTTATAATTACCGAAAATAAGTTACCTTTAGGAATAAAATTACCCGAACATTTAGACGCAAATATTTACGGAATAAGTATTTCACTATTATTGTTCGTTACAATATCAATTTATCATCATAACAAAAAAGAAAAACAAAATGGAATTCAAAATAATTAATAGCACTTCAGGAGAAGACAAAACATATACAAATCAAATTATTGCTCAGTTTCTTTTTACTCATTTAGAAGAGTATGGAGATAAAGTTGAAGACATTTTAAAATGTATCGCTTACGTTATGAACCCTGATAAAGGAGGGAATATAGTAGTAGGTTTAGACGAAGATAAAATTGTTGGTGTTGTTATTCTAAACAATACAGGGATGAAAGATTTTATCCCAGAGAATATTTTAGTGTATATAGCTGTTGACAATAGCCAACGCGGTAAAGGATTTGGAAAAAAATTGATGCAAAAAGCAATCTCTATTGCTGAAGGAAACATAGCACTTCACGTAGAGCCAGACAATCCAGCTAAAGGATTATATGAAAAATTAGGTTTTACTAATAAATACCTAGAAATGCGTCTTATCAAATAGTCCAAAATGGAGAATTTAAACCAACGCGTAGAACCACTTGTTCTACTGCGAAAGGAACTACATAAATACCCGGAAGTTTCTGGAAAAGAAGTGGAAACTGCAAAAAGAATCACTTCTTTTCTGGAAAATTATCCAGCTGATGAAGTCATAACTACTATTGGAAAAACTGGAATCATTGCCATTTATAAAGGGGAGAAACCAGGGAAAACGGTATTGTTTAGATGTGAACTGGATGCCTTACCCATTGAAGAAATCAATACGTTCGAACATCGTTCGCTAAGCAATGGTGTTTCTCATAAATGTGGGCACGACGGTCATATGGCAATTTTATGTGGTTTAGCAACCCAATTATCCCAACACAAGCCTGAAACAGGTAGAGTAATTCTTTTATTCCAACCTGCTGAAGAAGATGGTAGCGGTGCGCAAAAAGTATTTTCAGATGCGAAATTTGAAAGATTTCGACCTGATTATGTTTTTGCCTTGCACAATTTACCTGGATATCCAAAAAATCAGATTGTAGTTAAAAACGATACTTTTACTTGCGCCGTGAATAGTATTATAATAAAATTGGATGGGATTACCGCACATGCCGGAGAACCTGAAAAAGGAATAAATCCTGCCTTAGCAATAGCTTCGATTATTACCCAATTTAATACTTTTATTCAGGCTGACATTTCAAAGGAAAATTATTGTCTGATCACTCCTATTTATACCAAAATGGGTAAAAAGGCTTACGGTGTTTCTGCTGGAGCTGGAGAGGTTCATTTTACAGTGAGAAGCGACAGTAATTCTCAGATGAGAAAGATAGAAACCAATTTAGAAAATATAGCCCAGGCTGTTGCAGATGAATACCGATTGAAATGCAACATACAATGGACACAAGGTTTCCAAGCTAACGAGAATGATGAAACGGCTGTTCACTTCATCAAGGAAGCAGCAAAAAAAAATAACTTTGAACTACTGGAAAAACAGACCCCTTTTACTTGGGGAGAAGATTTCGGTTTGTTTACTCAGCACTTTAAAGGTGCAATGTTTGGACTGGGATCAGGAATCGACACGCCAGCCTTACACAATCCAGACTATGATTTTCCTGATGATATTATTGCAACAGGAGTATCTATTTTCCATCATATAAGCAAACATATTACAAATGCACACCAATTCAACAATAGAACTTAATACTACCGCTTATCAAAAGAATCTTTCTTTTCTTCGAACTACTTTTGGAAAAAAAGTAAGAATTTCATGTGTTGTAAAAGGTAACGCTTATGGACATGGAGTGGAGGAAATTGTTTCGATGGCCTATGCTAGCGGCATCACCCATTTCTCCGTTTTTGATGTACAAGAAGCAAAAACCGTAAAAGCAGAATTAGAGGATAAAGCCACTGTAATGGTAATGGGGCTCGTTCAAGACGAAGATATGGAATGGGTGGTTGCTAACAATGTAGAGTTTTTTGTTTTTGATAAAGCTCGCTTGACAAAAGCAGCAAAAACAGCAAAAAAACTTGATAAAAAAGCAATTGTACACATTGAAGTTGAGACTGGAATGAACCGTACTGGCTTTGAAAAAAACGAACTAAATACCGTAATTGCTTTTCTAAAAAAAGAAAAAGAACACGTTTTCTTTAAAGGACTTTGTACCCATTATGCAGGTGCCGAAAGTATAGCGAACTACTATAGAGTTGATAAGCAAATTAAACGATTCGAAGATATTTATCAATATCTTTGTAAGAATGAGCTAAAACCAGAAATAAAACATTCAGCCTGTTCAGCGGCATCAATCATGTTTCCTGAAACTAGAATGGATATGGTACGAATTGGAATCCTTCAATATGGCTTATGGCCAAGCCCTGAAGTATTTGTTAATTTTTTAAGCACAAAAAAAAGCAAGATAGATCCTCTTCAAAGAGTTATTACTTGGAAAAGTAAAATAATGAGTGTGAAAAAGGTGAAAATTGGAGAGTTTATCGGATATGGAACCAGTTTCCTTGCAGAAAGAAAAATGAAAGTTGCTGTTATTCCTATTGGCTATTCCCATGGCTATAGCCGTTCACTAAGCAACCAGGGAAGGGTTCTTATTGATGGACAACAGTGTATTGTAGTTGGCTCTGTAAACATGAATATGATGACTGTTGATGTTACAAACCTTGAATCAGTAAAGAAAGATGATGAAGTGGTGCTTATTGGCTCTCAAAATGATCTTTCTGTATCTATAGCTTCTTTTAGTGACTATAGTAATCAACTGAATTATGAATTATTAACCCGAATTTCGAAAACGATTCCACGTAAAATTATAGAATAATGGCCTTTATAAAACTATACCGAAAAAAATTAGAGGAGAATTATACTTTCTTGAATAATATTTTTGAATCAAGAAATATAGAATGGGGTGTTGTGACGAAGCTTCTATGTGGGAATAAAATTTACTTGAAAGAAATTATCGCATTAGGTGTAAGAGAAATGCATGATTCCCGAATCAGTAACTTAAAAAAAATAAAGGCGCTAGATCCTACGATCCAAACCGTTTATATCAAACCACCTGCTAAACGAAGTATTGAAAATATTGTACACTACGCAGATGTAAGTTTCAATACTGAAATCGATACCATAAAAATGCTTTCTAAAGAAGCAAAAAAACAAAATAAAATCCATAAAATCATTATTATGATTGAGATGGGTGATTTGCGTGAAGGTGTAATGGGTGAAGAACTAGTTGAGTTTTACGGTAGTATTCTAAGTTTACCAAATATTGAAATTCGAGGTATTGGTACCAATCTTAATTGCCTGAGCGGTATAATGCCTACCCAAGATAAATTAATTCAGCTGAGTCTATATAAGCAACTAATCGAAGCTAAATTTAATATTAAGATTCCATGGGTTTCAGGTGGAACTTCTGTAGCGATACCATTGATGCTGAAAAACGCACGCCCTATGGCGGTGAATCATTTCAGAGTTGGAGAAGCACTATTTTTTGGTAAAGACCTATTCACCGGCGAAACGATTAAAGGAATGCACAATGATGTATTCAAACTGTACTCAGAGATTATCGAAATTACTGAAAAACCAGACGCTCCCACAGGTGAATTAGGAGAAAGTGGAGTTGGGAATACTTATGTAATGGAAGATGATGCCGATTTAGGAGTTACTTCTTTACGTGCAATACTGGATATTGGACTTTTGGATATGCAACCACAATATATTGAAGCAGAAGATCCTGATATCACTATCGTCGATGCTAGCTCTGATATGTTAGTAATTGACATTTCAAATTCAAAAAAGAAATATAAAATAGGAGATCTAGTCTCTTTTAAGATACAATATATGGGAGCCTTATATCTCCTAAATTCAGATTACATCGAAAAAACCATTGGTTAGAATACCATTGAAAAATCGTAAAAGGGAAGATAAACAAAAGTTGTCTTCCCTTTTTTAGTGAAATAAAAACAACTCACCACTTAAATAAAATAAACAAGTGTTAATTAATAGATTTTTTAACATTTAAAGACAGTTATTCTATACTTTTAGAGAAAATTAACAAGAAACCTATGAAAAGAATAGTTACCCTTATCTTTTTATTAATTTTTATACCAAAAATTAATGCTCAAGACTACTTTCCTAATAACGAAGGTGTACGAAACAAAAACAACAATTATACTGCTTTTACCAATGCCAAGATTTTTGTAACTCCAACACAAATAATCGAAAAAGGAACTTTACTTATTCAAAATGGAAAAGTAATTGCGGCAGGAACTTCAGTAAACATTCCAAAAAACACTATTACTGTAAACTTAGAAGGAAAATCAATTTACCCTTCTTTTATTGATATGTATACTAGTTTTGGAATGGACAAACCAAAAAAAACAGAAGGTAATCGCCAAAGTCAGTCGTATGATACCAAGCGAGAAGGCTATTATTGGAATGAGCACATCCGTTCAGAAGTCAATGCTTATGACAATTTCAAATACGACCAACCAAAAGCCGAAGAATTATTGAAAGCCGGATTTGGTGTAGTGGGTACGCATGTTCAAGATGGTATCGCCAGAGGAACTGGTTCATTAATCGCTTTAAATAACAGTGATCAAAGTAATCGCTTACTAACCGCTAAAATTTCTAATCATTTTGGTTTTACCAGAAGTGCTACTTCTAATCAGGCCTATCCTAGCTCATTAATGGGTATGATGGCACTCTTAAGACAAGTAAATCATGATTTGAAATGGTATAAAAATGGAAATGCTGAAACTAAAGATTTGTCATTGGCTGCTTTAGCTGAAAACGAAAAGTTAATTCAAATATTTGCTACTGAAGACAAACTCAATAGCATGCGAGCTTCAAAGATCGCTAAGGAATTCGGTTTGAATTATGTTATGAAGGGAATAGGGAATGAATTTGAAAGAATTGAAGAAATTAAAAATACTAATGCTCAATTTATTATTCCAATAAATTTTCCTGAGGCTTACGATGTATCTGACCCAAATCAGGCAAATCAAATGGAATTAAAAGACCTACGCTTTTGGAATCAAGCGCCTACTAATCTTAAAGTTCTAACAGACAATGGAATCGTATTTGCACTGACTACGGACAAGTTAAAAAAAACAGAGGATTTTAGAACAAACCTACTTAGAGCTATACAATATGGGTTTGACAAAACAAAAGCATTAGAAGCACTAACAACGGTACCTGCTTCGCTATTAGGAAAAAGTAATGAAATTGGAAGTTTAAAAATTGGAAACTACGCCAACTTTATCATTACCTCAGGTGAAATCTTTAATGACCAAACGAAAATCTATGAAAACTGGGTTCAAGGGTCTAAATATGTTGTCAATGATATCAATGTGAAAGATATTAGAGGTGAATATGATTTGACTATTGCCGATAAAAAATACAAATGGAAAATTACCGGTGAGATAGAGACTCCTAAATCTGAAGTCAATACTGCTGATTCTAAAAAATTAAGCTCTAAACTTTCGATTTCTAACAACTGGATTTCAAATGTGCTAAAGTCAACCGATTCTACACAAACAACATTCACCCGATTAATAGGCTACATAGAAGACGTACAAACACTTTCTGGAAAAGCGATTTTATTTGATGGAAATGAAGTAAAATGGTCAGCTAATAAAATTGCTCCATTTGTGAAACCTGTGGATTCATTAAAGTTGCAAAAAAACAATGTTATTATGGCTACAACATTTCCGAATGTAGCTTACGGTAATACCAAGAAATTAACTACCGAAACTCTACTATTCAAAAATGCCACGGTATGGACAAATGAGAAAGAAGGTATTATTGAAGAAACAGACGTTCTAGTTAAGAATGGAAAAATCGCCGCTATTGGTAAAAATCTTTCTGATGCATCTGCAACTATTATTGATGCAAAAGGAAAGCATTTGACTAGTGGAATTATTGATGAACATTCTCATATCGCAATTTCTAATGGAGTAAATGAAGGTGGACACAACTCAAGTGCCGAAGTATCCATACAAGATGTAGTTAATTCTGAAGACATAAATATTTATAGAGAACTTGCCGGTGGAGTTACTACTTCACAGTTACTGCATGGTTCTGCAAATCCTATCGGTGGACAATCTGCCATTGTAAAGTGGAAATGGGGACAAGATGCAGATGAAATGCTGTATAAAAACCAACCTAAATTCATCAAATTTGCATTGGGTGAAAATGTAAAACAGTCCAACTGGGGAAATGTAAACCCAACTCGTTTCCCTCAAACAAGAATGGGTGTTGAACAAGTATTTACTGATTATTTTCAACGTGCCAAGGAATATGATCTAGCATGGAAAAACTATAATTCGAAAAAAGGAAAAGGGAATGCTCCCCGTGTAGATTTAGATTTACAAACGGTAGCTGAAATACTGAATAAAGAGCGATTTATTAGTTGTCATTCTTATGTTCAATCAGAAATTTTAATGTTGATGAATGTTGCCGATAAATTTAACTTCAGAGTAAATACCTTCACTCATATTCTAGAAGGTTATAAAGTAGCCGACAAAATGAAAGAACATGGCGTTGGTGCTTCCACTTTCTCAGACTGGTGGGCTTACAAGTTTGAGGTAAATGATGCCATTCCTTATAATGGGCCAATAATGCATAATGCAGGATTAGTGGTAGCCTATAATTCTGATGATGCTGAAATGTCAAGAAGATTAAATCAAGAAGCTGCAAAAGCAGTTAAATATGGAGATATTTCTGAAGAAGATGCTTGGAAGTTCGTGACTCTTAATCCAGCCAAGTTATTGCATATAGATGACAAAGTAGGAAGTATAAAAGTAGGTAAAGACGCTGATATAGTTCTTTGGAACAACAATCCCTTATCTATATACGCTAAAGCAGAGAAAACTCTAATTGAAGGTGTAGTATATTATGATGTTCAAAAAGATGAGCAACAAAGAGTAGCTATTGCCAAAGAAAGAAACGAGTTAATTGGTCAGTTATTACAAGAGAAAAACAAAGGCGCAACTACTCAAGAACCAAAGCGCAAAGAGAAGAAAGAATACCACTGTGATACATTAGAACTGGAATAAATCGAATTTTAAGAATCACAATTACCTAATAAATTATAAACAAATGAATAAACACATATATATATTAGTATTGGTATTAAGTTTATCAATCCTTGCAAATGCACAACAAACACCTGCTCCAAAACAATCAAAATCAATATTGATTCTAAATGCCAAAGCTCATATTGGTAATGGACTAGTAATCGAAAATAGCGCTTTAGGTTTTAAAGACGGTAAGATTACCATGATGGCAGATGCTACAGCAATTAGAATAGATAAAAGTGCCTATGATATTACTATTGATGCCAGCGGTAAAGAATTGTATCCTGGTTTCATAGCACCAAATTCCACATTAGGATTAGTAGAAATTGACGCCATTAAATCATCTGACGACGAAAATGAAATTGGACAAATAAATCCCAATGTAAGAAGTATTATAGCCTACAATGCAGAATCAAAAGTAATTGAAACCGTACGACCTAACGGTGTTTTAATTGCTCAAATTACACCTCGTGGAGGGCGTATATCAGGAACCTCATCTATAGTTCAGTTAGATGCTTGGACTTGGCAAGATGCAGTTATGAAAGAAAATGATGGAATTCACCTTAATTTTCCTTCCAGCTATAAGAAAAGTGGATCTTGGTTTGAGCCAGGAAGTATTGAAGAAAATAAAGATTACAAAACTCAAATCAATGAAATCGTTACTTTTTTGACAAATGCTAAAGCCTATCAAGTAGATAATGTTAAAGAACGTAATTTAATTTTGGAATCGGCAAGAGGATTGTTTGATGGTTCTCAAACTTTATTTATAAATGCTAATGAAGAGAAACAAATTATTGATGCTGTCCAATTAGCTAAAAGTAATGGTATTAAAAAAATGGTAATTGTTGGTGGATACGAAGCATACAAGACTGCTGAATTATTACAAAAAAACAATATCGGTGTACTTTTAAAAAGAGTCCATGATATGCCAGAACATGAGGATGATGATGTCGACCTACCCTATAAAGCGGCAAAATTATTAACCGATAAAGGAGTTTTAGTAGGACTAGAAAATAGCGGCTCTCATGAACGAATGAATACCAGAAACCTACCATTTTTAGCTGGTACATGTGCCGCCTACGGTCTAGACAAAGAGCAAGCTTTGCAATTAATCACTTCTAACACTGCCAAAATATTAGGAATAGATGCTCAATGTGGCACATTAGAAATAGGAAAAGACGCCACCTTATTCTTGTCTGCGGGTGATGCCTTAGACATGAGAACTAATAAAGTATCACATGCTTTTATTCAAGGTAGAATGATAAGTCTGGAAACTCATCAATCTGTACTGAATAAAAGATATAAAGAAAAATACAATCAAAACTAGTTGTCATAAAACAACTTAGTCTTTTCTTATAAAAAACAGACAATTTACGCGATCGTAAATTGTCTGTTTTTTTTTGATTTAGTACAAAACAATAAAATTCTGAATATTCCATTTCCGAATACATTAGCGAATACTTATTTTCCTAGCACAAATCAAACATACCCGCAAAAAAATAGGGGTCAAAATACTAAAAACATAAAAATAATGAGTTTTACATCAATATTAAGAGGGATGTTGAATGATTTTATACTTTTGTCAAAAATTAATTCAAAACAACATGAGAAAAATCGTTTTAAGTATCCTACTAATTTCCCTTTTAGTAGTGACCCTATTTTCAACTTCCATTCTTTCTGCACACCCTATCCCTGCCGAAGCAGTAGCATTCGATACTGGAGATACAGCATGGATGATAGTTGCTACAGCACTTGTTTTAATCATGACTCCTGGTTTAGGATTCTTCTACGGTGGAATGGTAGGTAAAAAAAATGTAATCAGCACAATGTTGCAAAGTTTCATGGCTATGATAATTGTAACCATACTTTGGGTTGTAATTGGATTTGGTTTGTCTTTTGGACCTTCAATTGGAGGTATTATCGGTAATCCTTTGCCTAACTTGTTCTTCCAAGGTGTTGGTACAAACACAGCCTGGGTTGCTGCACCAACTGTTCCCTTTCTATTATTCGCTTTATTTCAAGCAAAATTCGCAATAATCACACCCGCATTAATAACTGGAGCTTTTGCTGAAAGGATTCGCTTTTGGGCTTATCTATTATTCATGGTTCTATTCATCATATTAATTTATGCACCCTTATGTCATATGACTTGGCATCCAGAAGGATTATTCTTCAAGATGGGAGTTCTTGATTTTGCTGGTGGAACTGTCGTACATATGAGTGCTGGTTGGGCAGCATTAGCTGGCGCAATGTTTTTAGGTAAAAGAAAAGCACAAAAATCAAATCCTGCACGTATTACTTATGTATTATTAGGAACTGGTTTATTATGGTTTGGATGGTTTGGATTCAATGCAGGTTCTGCTTTAGGTGCAAATGGATTAGCTGTACAAGCTTTAGGAACAACGACTGTAGCCGCAGCCGCAGCCGGAATGGCTTGGGTATTTCTAGATAAAATTCTTGGTCATAAACTTTCAGCAATGGGAGCTTGTATTGGTACCGTAGTAGGATTAGTAGCTATTACACCTGCCGCAGGGTTCGTAAGTATGCCACATGCAATATTCATTGGTATTTTTAGTAGTATTGTAAGCAACCTTGTAGTAAGTACGTTTCCAAAAGGTAAAATTGACGATGCGTTAGATGTATTTGCTTGCCACGGTGTTGGTGGAATGACAGGGATGTTATTGACAGGAGTTTTTGCTTCTAAAGCAGTAAATTCAGCTGTTACAGATCAGGGACTTATATTTGGTGAAACAACATTATTTGTTCATCAGCTAACGGCTTTGATTATTGTATCCTTATTTGCTTTTTCAGCATCTTATTTCTTATTCTTTATTGTAAATAAGATAACTCCACTAAGAGTAAGTGAAGATAAAGAAGAGTTAGGTTTAGACATCTCTCAACACGGAGAGTTTTTATAAAAGTATTTATAAAAAAACTTGTAGTAAGGCTAGCCTAACACAAAAAATCCCAATCTGAATTTCAGATTGGGATTTTCTATTTCATACCGATTATGAACTTATAGTCCAATAAAAATCGTACTTTCCTATTATGTCAAAAAATCGACACAAGTTATCGGCCAAAGAAAGTATAAATAGTATTATTTCTTAAAATTAGAAATTCCTGATTTCAACCAAGTTCCATATTCTTCAATACTCACATAACTAATAGTTGGCTTTTCTTCATTTAAGCTATTGCCTTCTAAATCCGTTAAAACATATAAAGGCTGTGTATTAGTTTTATATTTTGATATCATAAAATCAGTCCACTTATCCCCTACTGTTTCAATTTCAGAACCTGTTGTTTTCGATATAAACTGTTCGTTTTTAGGCAGATTTCGTTTATCATCAACATACAAAGATATAAGTACTACTTCATTGTTTAGAATAGGCAAAATCATAGCATCAGACCAGACATTATTTTCCATTTTTCTACAATTTACACAGGCATAACCTGTAAAATCAAGCATAATAGGTTTATTTACTGTTTTGGCATAAGCCAATCCTTTTACATAATCATCAAAAACCACTATACCATGAGGTCCACTTTTAGCCCCTTCGGGTAAAATAACACTTGTCACACTACTTGCTGAACCGCCTAATCCCTTAGGACTTTCACTGTATTCTAATGTAGGAGGAAAAGCACTAATGATTTTTAATGGTGCTCCCCAAAGTCCTGGAATCATATACACAGTAAAAGTTAAAGCTAGCAATCCCAACATTAATCGCCCTACTGAAATATGCGTCAATGGACTATCATGTGGTAACGTGATTTTTCCGAATAAATAAAAGGCCAATGTTCCAAAAATAGCAATCCAAATAGCTAGAAACACTTCTCTTTCCAACAAATGCAACTGCAATACCAAGTCGGCATTTGATAAGAATTTAAAGGCTAAAGCCAATTCTAAAAATCCTAAAACAACTTTTACCGTATTCAACCATCCACCAGATTTTGGTAATGAATGCAACCATCCTGGAAACATAGCAAAAAGCATAAATGGTAAGGCTAATGCCAATGAAAAACCAAACATTCCAATAATTGGAGCGATCCCCCCTTTGGAAGCGGCTTCCACCAATAAGGTGCCTACTATCGGTCCCGTGCAAGAGAACGATACAATTGCAAGTGCCAATGCCATGAATAAGATCCCTATAATCCCTCCTCTATCAGCTTGGCTGTCTACTTTATTTGCCCAAGAATTAGGTAACATAATTTCGAATGCACCCAAAAATGAAGCCGCAAAAACAACTAATAAAACAAAGAAAATAATATTAAACCACACATTTGTCGATAGAGCATTCAAAGCATCAGCACCAAAAATCCAGGTTACTAAAAATCCAAGAAGTACATAAATAACAATAATTGAAATCCCATAAATGATTGCATTTCTAATCCCTTTTGCCTTTGTTTTACTTTGCTTGGTGAAAAAACTAACCGTCATAGGAATCATTGGAAAAACACATGGAGTAAGCAAGGCAGCAAACCCTGATAAAAATGCTATAAAAAATATAGACCACAATCCCCTTTGGGTATCTGATTTGGGTTCTGCAACTACTTCTTTTTCAGGTGTCGCAACTACCATGTTACTTGTACCAAGACTCGGAGCTAAAGAATCTTCTTTTATCGTATCACTTTCAACAGCAACTACAACAGCAGCGGCTTCTTTTGGCACTGCGACAACTGCTGTACTAGCAGGTATAGAAAAAGTGAATTTCTTCTCTAAATTAATACATACTTCTTTACAAACCTGATAATTCAACTCGGCTTCAACTTTAGTCAGCTTTGGATTCGTAACATGTATTATCTGTTGTATTTGAGCTTTTCTTTGAAAATACGTTTCATTTACTTCAAAAATATCATTATAAGCCGTTTTGGTTTTGCTTTCTTTCGCTTTACCTACAAGATTAAAATTACCTTTTTGGTTTTTAAAAATAACTTCTAATGCCAGTGGGCCACCATCTGGAGTAAACTGGGAATACAGATGCCAGTCTTTTTCAATTACGCCATCAAAAGTCAACAAATAAGTGTTGTCTGATGTTTTTTCAATTTTTGTTGTCCATTTTACTGGATCTAATATTTGAGCATTTACATTGGCAAAAGCCAAAAAAGTGACAAGGATAACTAATATTTTCTTCATTATTCTAATTCTATTTTTAATATATTTTGTGTTTTGCTTTCTACTCTAAATCGTTCATCTTGTCTAATACCAATAACCCAAACAATTTTATTTCCTGACCATAAGATCCAGACATTTTCTTTTTCTAACAAGGATAATTTTTCATCTTTAAAAAGCTTACTCACTTTTTTCGACTTGCCTTCCATTCCAAAAGGCTGAAAATTATCCCCGTCATTCCACCTGCGTAAAACTAAAGGGAATTCTAATTTATTTTGATCAACAAATATAGCCGAATTTGTAGGAATGTAAATGTCTTCTACTTTACAAAAGCTAAGATTTAAGGGAATCTTAACGTCTTCCATCCCTTCATCAATAAAATACTCCTCCGAAATAGCATCTAAATCAATTGGGCTTAGAATTAGTGAATCCCTGTCCTTCAATAATCGAAACTCAGCAGAAAAAACATGTTTCCCTGATTGACTTTCGACTAAATCATATATATCATCCCAAGCAGTAAAACCAAATTCATGCAACCATTGATATAAATAGGAAGTATAGTTTGGTAATTTTCTTAATTGGTTTAAATCAAAATAAATCCCTTCCTCTTCTTGCTTTGCTACCTGCTGGTACACCATAATAGAAGCGTCTTCAACCATGGCCTGTGATTCCTGCAAATAGGATTGTGTTTTTTGAAACGAAGGAATAAAATGTGGGTTTAATTCTTTTAATAATGGAACTAAATCATGGCGAATCTTATTGCGCAAATACTTATCGGAGGCATTGCTGCTGTCTTCTCTCCACTCTATTTTGTTATCTTTGGCATAGTTTGCAATTTCCTCCCTCGAAAAAAGCAAAAGAGGACGTATAATTTTGTCGTTTTGCGCTGGTATACCGACCAAACCTTCCAGCCCGGTACCTCGGCTTAGATTGATAAGAAATGTTTCTATATTGTCATCTGCATGATGAGCAGTAAGAACATAATCAAACCCCTCTGTTTCCAAAAGCTCATAAAACCAATTGTAACGTAAATCACGAGCTGCAACTTGTGTCGAAAGCTTGTAATCTTTGGCGAAAGCCTCAGTATCAAATTGGGTCAAAAACAGTGGGATATTATTAGTACTAGCATAATCTTGAACAAAATTTTGATCTCCGAAACTTTCTAATCCCCGCAATTGAAAATTACAATGAGCCAAAGCAATTGCGTAGTCCAGTTGATTGAACAATTGAGCCATTACAATACTGTCCAAGCCTCCGCTGGTAGCCAGAAGAAGTTTTTTATTTTCTAAAAAAGGGAAGTTTTGAGTAATATGATTTTTGAGTCTATCTAACATAGTTCAAAAATAAAGATTAAAATTCAATATCGAATTATGAATGTCGATTATTGCAATACTTCACGCATTGCTTTTGCTTTAAGCAAACATTCTTCATACTCGCTTTCTGGAATTGACAACGCAGTAATGGCGCTACCTACAGAAAAAGAAACGTACTGATTTTCCTGATTGTACAAAATACTTCTGATGATTACATTAAAGTCGAAATCTCCACTGGGCGTAAAGTAACCCACTGCTCCACTGTACAATCCTCTTTTAGTTTCTTCCAAGTCTTCAATAATTTTCATGGCCGAAATCTTAGGTGCGCCGGTCATACTTCCCATAGGAAAAGACTTCCTTATAGCATCAACAGCGCCATATTGATAATCTAATTTAGAGGTAACCGTAGAAATCATTTGGTGGACTTGCATAAAAGAATAAATACCACATAGTTCTGTAACCTGTACCGATCCTTTTTGTGCGGTATGCGATAAGTCATTACGCACTAAGTCCGTTATCATAATATTCTCGGAACGCTCTTTCGGGTCTGATGCAAGCCTCCTCTTCGATTCTTCGTCCTCAATTGGATCCAGAAATCGTTTTGAGGTTCCTTTTATAGGTTGCGAAACAAGAAGTTCTCCTTCTTTTTTCAAATACCGCTCCGGTGATGCCGAAAGTAAAAATTGACGGTGATTTTTAAAAAAGACAGCAAATGGAGGTTGAGAAATTTCGTTAAGTTTAAGGAATTTATCCAGTGGATTTATAATCGTATTTTCAGCATAAAATTCCATACAAAAATTAGCTTCATACAAATTCCCCTGATTAATATGAGTGAGCATTTTTGAAATTTTTTTGAGATATTTTTGTTTTGAAATTCTCTGTTTGACTTCAACTGCTGTTGTACGCAATTCTACATCGGTAGTTTGCAAATTTATCTCGTCGAAATCAACCGATAATTCATCATCGCACATGGTTAGATATTGAATTTCGACCTCGTTTCCTCTTAATAAAAATATTTTTTTAGGTTGAAAGAAAAACAAATCTGGAAAATACAAACCATCAAAATTATTCGATTGCAAATCCTCTATGTCATTTTTTAAATCATAAGATAAATAACCAAAAAGCCAGTCTTTTGTAATTTGCTGGTATTGTTTTAAATCCTCAAAAGCATTATGATAGTCTGTTTTTATTGACGTAAAAGCGTCTACTGCTACAACACAATCAAAACTTGAATGCTGCTGCGGATAATCATTACTATCCATAAAAATAACTTCACGAAACTGTTGCGACCAAATTAGAAGTTGTTTTTTAAACAATTTTGGATTTGAAATCGGCTTATGAATTGATGTTCTCAAAAAAATTTTGGCTTTAAAACTCAAAATTACAATAAAAATTTCCCTTTAATATATCGTTATAAGAAAAATCAGTTGTTTTTTTTTGTAAATTTACAATAACACGCTAATATTAAAACACTTAATTAAATTACAATTGTTTTTTTTCTGATAGAAACGGTAATCAAAATGGAATATAGTATTAAAAATAAATGAGCTTTACCGCATCAGAATATTTTAAATTTTTAACCAATAAACCTATATATTATGAAAATTGCTACCATTATTATTCGAACTATGCTTGGACTTCTATTTCTCTTTACCTCTATCAGCTATTTTTTACACTTAAGCCCTGAGCCTGCATCAACTGGAGAGTTCAAAGCATTCCAGCTTGGTTTGATGGCCTCAACTTATTTATTTCCTTTGGCAAAAAGTGTAGAGCTCTTATGTGGTTTATCATTTATAACGGGCAAATTCACCACGTTAGCTAATCTTGTTATTTTCCCTGTAACCCTTAATATATTATTAATTAATTACTTCTTGACACCAGACAACCTTCCGCTCGCCATTTTTGTGTTTGTGGGCAACATATTCCTGATTTTTGCTCATTGGGAAAATTATAAAGGACTATTCAAAATGGATTAATTCCAATTACAATTAAATACCAAAAAAGAAACCCGTTCAATGAACGGGTTTCTTTTTTGGTATACAAAACATAAAAGTCTTTCTGACTATACGTGTAATGCTCTATTATCTGTAGCCGCTAATGCAGCTTCTTTGATTGCTTCCGCAAAAGTAGGATGCGCATGTGACATTCTTGATATATCTTCAGCTGACGCTTTAAATTCCATAGCAACAACCGCTTCGGCAATTAAATCAGCACAACGAGCTCCAATCATATGAACTCCCAGAACCTCATCTGTTTTCGCATCAGCAAGAATTTTTACAAAACCGTCTAAATCTCCACTTGCTCTTGCACGACCTAATGCTTTGAAAGGGAAGGTTCCAGATTTAAATTCCACTCCAGAAGCTTTTAACTGCTCTTCTGTTTGCCCTACCGCAGCCACTTCTGGCCAAGTATAGACAACACCTGGAATTAAATTGTAATCAATATGAGGTTTTTGTCCAGCTAAGATTTCAGCAACCATAGCTCCTTCTTCTTCTGCTTTGTGTGCTAACATCGCTCCACGAACAACGTCACCTATTGCATAAATATTAGGAACATTAGTTTGTAAATGATCATTTACTTCAACCATTCCTCTATCTGAAATTTTCACTCCAGCTTTATCTGCGTTTAAACCGTCAGTATAAGGACGACGTCCAACAGAAACAAGAGAATAATCCCCTTGTAAAGTAATTGTCTCTCCTTTGGAATTTTCTGCCTGTACAGTCACGGCATCACCATTTCTTTCTACTGACTTCACTTTATGTGAAACGTAGAATTTCATTCCTTGTTTCTTTAATACTTTAGTCAATTCTTTAGACAATGAAGCATCCATTCCTGGAATGATTCGGTCCATGAATTCCACTACAGAAACTTGCGCTCCCAAACGTAAATACACCTGACCTAATTCAATACCAATAACTCCTCCACCAATGATGACAAGATGTTTTGGTACTTCTTTTAACTTTAATGCTTCAGTCGAAGTAATAATTCTTTCTTTATCAATTTTGATAAATGGCAAATTAGAAGGTTTAGAACCTGTCGCAATAATAATATTTTTAGCTTCTACTGTTTCGCTAGTTCCGTCCGCTTTTGCAATCGCAACGTGAGTAGCATCTACGAAAGAACCTAATCCTTCTAGAACAGTAATTTTATTTTTGTCCATTAAATATTTTACTCCGCCTGAAGTCTGATCAACAACTGCTTGTTTACGTGCAATCATTTTTTCCAGGTTAACTTTTACTTCACCAGAAACTTCAATTCCGTGATCAGCAAAATGCGCCAATTCAGCATAATGATGTGAGGAAGATAACAATGCTTTTGAAGGAATACACCCTACGTTAAGGCAAGTTCCTCCAAGAGTTGAATACTTTTCGATAATTGCTGTTTTGAAACCAAGTTGTGCACAACGAATTGCTGATACATATCCGCCCGGGCCAGAACCAATAATGACTACGTCAAATGAATTCATAGTATATTTATTTTTGTTGTTTTTTTATAAAATGTTGCACAAAATTAAGGAATTAAGTTTTGTTTAAAGTTTAATATTAAATATATTTTATTAAGATTTTACACTACAACCCATTTAATATGTCGCAAACAATACCTTCTTAGCGGTAAATTTCCTTAAACTTCTACAACCGTTGTGTTTTTAACTTCACTGATCATAAAGGTACTTTGCGTACTGCCAATATGCTGTAAGGTAGTTAACTTTGTGACTAAAAACTCTCTGTAGGCCTCCATGTCTTTCACCACAATCTTAAGGATGTAGTCGTAATCGCCACTTACATGATAACATTCTAACACTTCCTTTAATTGTACTACATCACTTTCAAATCTAGTTACAAATTCTTTCGTGTGTTGGATGAGTTTAAGATGACAAAAAACTACAAATCCTTTTTCAACCTTCCTTTTATTAAGCAACATCACATATTTATCAATAATACCTTCACGCTCTAATTTTTTAATGCGCTCATACACCGCTGTAACCGACAGATTCAATTTCAAAGACAATTCTTTTGTAGTCTTTTTGCTGTCCGTTTGTAATAATAAAAGTAGTTTTTTGTCTATTAAGTCTAAAGTCATTTTGTAGTTTTTTTGGCGAAATGATAAAATATTCGATAAAAATAGAAATAAAATCTACATAAAATCATTATCACAATATAAAAAACTAATTTTAAACCCCATTATTGACAATAAAAACTATATAAACGTCCTTTACATTATAAATAGTACTGTTGTAATGGATGATTTAATAACTTTTGGCCTTTTATGCCTCACCTCTTTTTTTACCCTAATCAATCCATTAGGTACAATGCCTATTTTTTTGACCATGACGACTGATTTGTCAGAACGGGAACGAAGATTCACTGCCAAAAAAGCATCCTTAGTTTCCTTCATCATTATCATTTGCTTTGCCCTTTCGGGACAATTACTATTTAAGTTTTTTGGGATCTCCGTAAACAGTTTTAAAATAGTGGGAGGAGTCATTTTTTTCATGATGGGAATGGATATGCTACAGGCTAGATTAAGCGCTGTAAAAATCAAAAAAAATGAAGTCAAAAACTACGTAAATGATATTTCTATAACACCTCTGGCAATTCCTATGATTTGTGGGCCAGGCGCTATAACAAACGCAATTGTTTTAATGGAAGATGCTTCCTCAATTTCCAAAATAGTGATTCTGCTAGTTTCTATAGCGGTCGTAGTCTTAACCACCTACATCATTCTATTGAGCTCTTCTAAAATTATAAAAGTAATAGGACAAACAGGCATAAATGTAATGATGAGACTTATGGGACTTATCGTTATGGTAATAGCAGTCGAATTCTTTTTTAGTGGCTTAAAGCCAATTATACACGATCTAATAAAATAACTAACTTAAAAAAAAACAACATGAACTTCAACCCCGCAGACAACATTCAAGACTTACAATATTTTGGTGAATTTGGTGGTGTAAACCCATCTATTTCTGACTCTTCTACCTACACTTTCCTTTCGGCAAAAACTATGTTTGACACCTTTGAAGGTAATATGGAAGGCTGTTATTTGTATTCCCGCCATTCCTCTCCAAGTAATTTGTATTTAGACAAAGCGATGGCCGCAATGGAAGGCACAGAAACAGCAAATGTATCCGCTTCCGGAATGGGAGCCATCACACCTACTTTATTGCAATTATGCGGAGCTGGAGACCACATTGTTTCAAGTAGAACTATATATGGAGGAACGTATGCTTTTCTTAAAAACTTCGCCCCACGATTTGGTGTCAAAACCACATTTGTTGACATCACAAAACTAGATGTAGTTGAAGCTGCTATAACTCCAGACACAAAAGTATTGTACTGTGAAACAGTAAGTAATCCTTTATTAGAAGTAGCTGATATAGCTGGTTTATCTAAAATCGCCAAGAAACATAATCTGAAATTGGTTGTGGATAACACCTTCTCTCCTCTATCTGTTTCTCCAGTTAAATTTGGTGCCGACATAGTAATTCACAGTTTGACAAAATATATCAACGGAAGTAGCGATACTGTGGGTGGAGTAACTTGTGCTTCACAAGACTTTATCAATGAGCTAAAAGACGTGAACAGTGGAGCTAGTATGTTACTAGGGCCAACAATGGATAGTATGCGTTCAGCAAGTGTTATGAAAAACCTACGTACACTACACCTAAGAATCAAGCAACACAGTCATAATGCTGCATACCTAGCAGAACGTTTTGAAAAAGACGGAATAAAAACGGTATATCCTGGTTTAAAAAGCCATCCAAGTCACGATTTATTTGCATCGATGATCAATCCAGAATATGGTTTTGGCGGAATGATGACATTAGACATTGGTTCTTTGGCGAAAGCAAATGCTTTAATGGAGTTAATGCAATCACGCAACTTAGGATACCTAGCCGTGAGTTTAGGATTCTACAAAACATTGTTTAGCGCTCCCGGAACCTCTACTTCGAGCGAAATTCCTTTAGAAGAACAAGCCGAAATGGGATTAACTGATGGCTTGATTCGTTTTTCAATTGGTTTAGATAACGACATTGCAAGAACATACGAAATGATGAAAGCCTGCATGCAAGAATTGGATATACTATAATTCAAGACTGCTATAAAAATTTTTTTTTAGTTTTTTTGTTGACCAAAACCCGCTTAAAGGCCATTTAAGCGGGTTTTATTTTTTTATATATAAGTCACTTTTTCAATTTCATTAAACGATATGCTTTTGTAGTATAGCAAATATTTTCAATTGAATAAATAAAAAGAAACCTCCTAAACGTTACTCTAATTTTGAATACAAACAAAAAAACTCCAGATTTCTCTGGAGTTTTTTTTATATCTAAAAATTGTAGTATTCTTATTTAATCATTTCAATTTTCTGAACCTCTTCTTGATGTACACTATCAAAAAATCCTTGTTCGTGCATCCAATCATCACTGTATACTTTACTCATATAACGTGAACCGTGGTCAGGAAAAATGGCAATTACATTACTATTTTCACCAAACTCACCTTCTTCAGCATATTGTCTTATCGCTTGTAAAACAGCTCCAGAAGTATAACCTACAAATAAGCCTTCTTTTCTAGTAATCTCTCTTGCACAATGTGCACTCTCTTCATCGGTAACTTTCGTAAACTTATCGATTGTATCAAAATCTGTAGCCGATGGAATTAAATTTTTCCCTAAACCTTCAATTCTGTATGGATAAATTTCATCGTTGTCAAATTCTTTTGTTTCATGGTATTTCTTCAATACCGAACCAAAAGCATCAACAGCAAGTACTTTAATATTAGGATTTTGTTCTTTCAAGAACTTAGCCGTTCCAGAAATCGTTCCTCCAGTACCACTACATGCAACTAAATGAGTTATTTTACCATTAGTTTGTTTCCAAATTTCAGGTCCTGTAGAATTATAATGTGCGTCAATATTTAACTGATTAAAATATTGATTGATGTAAATTGATCCTTTTGTTTCTTCGTGTAATCTTTTTGCTACATTGTAGTAAGAACGTTCGTCGTCTGCAGATACATGTGCTGGACAAACATAGACTTTAGCGCCTAAACTGCGTAACATATCAATTTTATCTTTGGATGATTTTGAACTTACGGCAAGAATACAGTTATATCCTTTTATGATACTAACCATTGCAATACTAAATCCAGTGTTCCCAGATGTCGTTTCAATTATGGTATCTCCAGGAGATAATATCCCTCTTCTTTCGGCCTCTTCAATTATGTATAAAGCGATTCTGTCTTTCGACGAATGCCCAGGATTAAAAGCTTCTACCTTTGCATAGAAATTACCTTCTAACTTTTCTGTGACTTTATTTAGTTTAATAAGAGGTGTATTTCCTATTAATTCTAAAACACTATTGTAAGCTTGTATTTCTTCTTTCATAAAAAAATAGTTTGTCGAGACCAAATTTATTAGACCCCGAAACGTTGCAAATTTAACAAAATTTTTTGAATTACTTTTTAATTTTCTCTAAATCTAGCAAAAAACTAAATTCCTTCGCTAATTCTTTAAGCGCTTCAAACCTTCCAGACGCACCTCCATGACCTGCATCCATGTTCGTGTCTAAAAATAAAAGATTACCATCTGTTTTCAAGGTTCGTAACTTAGCTACCCACTTAGCCGGCTCCCAATACTGTACTTGTGAATCATGTAAACCAGTTGATATATACATATTAGGATAGGCTTGGGGTTTTACATTATCATAAGGTGAATAGGATTTCATGTACTTATAATATCTTTTAACGTTTGGATTTCCCCATTCGTCATATTCCCCGGTTGTTAATGGGATTGTTTCGTCCAGCATTGTAGTTGCAACGTCTACAAAAGGAACTTGAGCAATCACACCATGATATAGTTTTGGCGCCATGTTTAAAATAACTCCCATCAATAAACCACCTGCTGAACCGCCTTCGGCATATAGATGTTTTGCAGAAGTGTATTTTTGCTCAATTACAAATTTAGAACAATCTATAAAATCCTTAAAAGTGTTTTTCTTTTTTAATAATTTTCCGCCTTCATACCATTGTCTTCCTAAATCCTCACCACCGCGAATGTGCGCTATCGCATAAACAAAACCTCTATCTAACAATGATAGTCTTGTTGATGAAAAATAGGCATCCATGGAATGACCATAAGAACCGTATGCATAAAGTAATAATGGATTTTTACCGTCTTTCTTCAAGCCTTTTCTATATACCATAGAAATAGGTATTAGAGTACCGTCTTTTGCAGTAGCCCAAACACGTTCTTCAATATAATTATCCTTATCAAAGTTACCACCAAGCACTTCCTGTTCTTTCTTGACTTCTTTTTCTTTAGTATTCATATTGAAATCAATAATCGAAGCAGGTGTCGCCATTGATTGATAGGCATATCGTAAAATATCCGTGTCAAAATCAACGTTTGCAGAAGCATGAGCGGTATAAGTTTCACTTTCAAAAGGCAAATAATACTCCTCTTTTCCATTCCAGGGAATGATTCTAATTTCACTCAAACCATTGCTACGCTCTGAAACCACCAAAAAGTCTCTAAAAATATCAATATCCTCTAATAAGACATCTTCTCTATGAGCAAGAACATCTTCCCAATTCTCCATCGCAGTTTTAGATTCAAGCGTTTTCATCAGTTTAAAATTAGTCGCCTTGTCCTTGTTTGTAAGGATATAAAAATGATCTCCAAAATGAGAAATACTATACTCTAAACCTCTTTTTCTTTTCTGGAAAACTTTAAATTTCCCTTCTGGGTTGTCTGCTAATAAAGTCATGAACTCAGTAGTCAAGGTACTTGATGAGCTAATCAAAATATATTTTTTTGATTTTTCTTTACCTACAGCGACATCAAAAGTATCGTCTTTTTCAAAATAAACTACTTCGTCTTCTGACGTAGCTGTCCCTAATTTATGTTTTAGAACCGTATCAGAACGCAAGGTTTCAGCATCTTGAGTGGTATAAAAAATAGTTTGATTGTCGTTTGCCCAAGTGGAATTTCCAGTTGTATTTTCAATTTTATCGCTTAAGATTTCGCCCGTTATTAGGTTTTTTATCTCCAAAGTATAAATTCTTCTTCCCACTAAATCTATTGCATACGTAGCCAATTGATTATCATTACTGATACTTAATCCGCTTAGTTTGAAATATTTTTTGCCTTTTGCTAATTCGTTGCAATCAAGCATAATTTCTTCTTTTGCCGAAAGGCTTTCCTTTTTTCGAGAATAAATAGGATAGTCTTTACCAGTTTCAAAACGGGTAATATAATAGTAGCCGTTATATAAATAAGGAACCGATTCATCGTCTTCCTTGATGCGGGATTTCATTTCCTCAAACAAATCCTTTTGTAAATCCTGCGTATGAGCAGTCATTTTTTGATAATATTCGTTTTCTTTATTCAGATAGTCAATAACTTCCGGATTTTCTCTATCCTTTAACCAATAATAATTATCAACCCTGATATCCCCGAATTTCTCTAATACTGTTGGTATAATTTTAACTACTGGTGGCTGTATTTTTTCTGTCATTTTTTGAGTTTTCATATTTGTAAAGAAGCCACAAAAATAGACAAAGCCGCACTATAACGTATCCGCTTTTCATCTTATTTAACATTGCTTATTCCTTCAAAATTCGTAATTTCGTATTTCAATAATTTTTAAATTATCAAAAATGGATTTAATGGGAATGATGGGTAAACTAAAAGAAACCCAACAAAAAATGGAAGAAACTAAAAAACGCCTGGATACTGTTCTCGTTGATGAGCAAAGTACCGACGGTTTATTAAAAGTTACGATTACTGCGAATAGAAAAATAAAATCAATCACTATTGCCGATGACTTATTGCAAGACAAAGAGCAACTAGAAGATTATATGATTTTAGTGATGAACAAAGCAATCGAGAAAGCGACTAAAGTGAATGAAGCAGAACTTGATGCTGTTGCAAAAATGGATATGCCAATGATTCCTGGAATGGATAATTTGTTCAAATAATCCAAAACAGTTATAAGAATATGAATTATGAGTTAATTTAAAAACTCATAATTCATATTTAATAATTTACATCTTTGACAAGGTTTCTAATACATAAGTATGCATGACTTCCCTATAATCAAGATGCGTTACCATTCTTAATTTTCCCTGTCCCATTGAACTAATGGATATGTTTTTTTGTTTTAGTTTCTCAATTAAAACTTTCTCGCTGTAATTAGGCGCCAACGTAAATATCAAAATATTTGTTTCTACTGGCTCTACTTTGGCAACCCATTCTTTAGTATTTAATATAGATGCTAATTCTTTAGCACGTCTATGATCTTCGGCAAGTCGACTGATATTATTGTCTAAAGCATATAATCCGGCTGCAGCCAAATAGCCTACCTGACGCATTCCTCCTCCTAATATTTTTCGGATTCGCAGTGCGCGATGAATAGTCGCTTTATCTCCTAATAAAACAGAACCTATTGGTGCACCTAGCCCTTTTGATAAGCAAACCGAAATAGTGTCAAATAACTGTCCAAATGCCTTTGGGTCTTGTTTTTTGGCAATTAGAGCATTCCAAATTCGGGCACCATCAAGATGGAACTTCAAATTATTAGCTACACATACTTCTTTTATTTTTTTTAACTCGTCTAACTCATAACAAGCACCGCCTCCTTTATTAGTCGTGTTTTCAACACAAACCAAACTCGTTAACGGATTATGATAAAACTCAGGGTCGTTGATAGCTCCTGCCACTTGTTCGGCAGTAATCATTCCGCGATCACCATCGAGCAAAGAAAAGGAAACCCCACTATTAAAAGATGCTCCCCCACCTTCATAAAGATAAACGTGAGCATACTTATCGGCAATAATTTGCTCTCCTGGATTTGTATGTAGTTTTATTGCCGCTTGATTAGCCATAGTCCCTGAAGGGAAAAATAGCCCTGCTTCCATCCCAAAAATTTGTGCAATAGTATCTTCTAATTCTATTACTGTGGGATCTTGTTTATATACGTCATCACCTACTTCGGCATTGAACATAAACTGCAACATTTCTTGTGTCGGCTTGGTAATTGTATCGCTAATTAAATTTATTTCCATTGATTTATTTTTTATTTCTAACACGGATAAGTCTTCACTTGTTCCTAAGAGAAAAATTTTCTTATTTTTGTCCTACAAAATTACATAATTTATGACAACTACCGAACAAATTAAAGGTATTGTAGAGCGCCTTGGTGCGTTGAGGAGGTATCTTTGACGTTGATGCCAAACTAATTGAAATTTCTAACGAAGAAGAAAAGACTTTTGCCCCAGATTTTTGGAATAACGCGAAAGAAGCTGAACTAATTGTAAGAAATCTTCGAAATAAGAAAAAATGGATTGAAGATTACGATAAAGCAGTCGAAATGACTGACGAATTGCAGTTAGCCTATGAGTTTTATAAAGAAGGAGAACTCACTGCAGAAGAGCTAGACGAACAGTATAGCGGTATCGCAAATCACATTGAAGCGATTGAATTCAAGAATATGCTTTCTGATGAAGGCGATTCTTTAAGTGCTGTAGTACAGATTACTGCAGGTGCTGGAGGTACTGAAAGTTGCGATTGGGCCGAAATGCTTATGCGTATGTACATGATGTGGGGGGAAAAATATGGCTATAAAATAAAAGAACTGAATTTTCAAAAAGGAGAAGCAGCCGGTATAAAAACGGTTACACTCGAGTTTGAAGGGGATTATTCTTTTGGATATTTAAAAGGCGAAAATGGAGTACACCGATTAGTTCGTATATCTCCGTTTGACAGTAATGCCAAAAGGCACACTTCCTTTGCATCCGTATACGTATATCCACTTGTAGATGACAGTATCGAAATTGATATCAATCCTGCCGATATTGAAATTACAACTTCTAGATCCAGTGGTGCTGGTGGGCAAAACGTGAATAAGGTAGAAACTAAAGTGCAGCTTTTTCACAAACCCACAGGAATTCAAATTCAGTGTTCAGAAACACGTTCGCAGCAAGACAATAGACAACGTGCCATGCAAATGCTTCGTTCTCAGTTGTACGAAATCGAATTAAAGAAACAATTGGCGCAACGTGCTGACATCGAAGCCGGAAAAATGAAAATAGAATGGGGCTCACAAATTCGCAATTATGTGATGCAGCCTTATAAATTAGTAAAAGACGTTCGTACTGGCTATGAAACTAGCAACGTCGACGGTGTGATGAACGGTGAAATCGACGAATTCTTAAAAGCTTATCTAATGATGATGGGACAAAGAGACGAAGAAGAATAATTTTCACTTCTATTAATCACGTTTGCTTGTTTAAACTTAAAAAATCCTCTTACTTTCGTTTTCGAAATGGTAAGAGGATTTTTATTTTTTTATTAGCTACAATCCATTTTTTAATACCTCTAAATTCCCCATAATAATAGTTGGGTTTTGCTTGGGGTGTAACCAACTGACAATTGATTTCATATTATTTTCATCAATAGCAACACAACCAGCGGTAAAATAAGGTTCTTTTACACCTAAATGAAAAAATATAGCACTCCCTTTTCCTTTTACAATTGGGTTCGTATTGTATTCAATCACCGTACAATATTTGTAAGCATCATTTTTCAACAGTAAGTTCTCATATGATTTTGCATCAGTAGCTCCTTTGACATACGTATTGTACTGATCTGAGTTGGGGTCATCAATCCATTTGTCTTCAGCCGTAGTTTGTTGGTTTTCCAGCAAAGTATTAAATTGCTTTTCGTACGAGAATAATTTTCCTAAGCGAAATATTCCTGTCGGTGATTTGCCATCTCCTTCTCGTTTTTCACGCGGCAATGCAAAACCATTTTTCCCTATACCGGCTTTTACTGGTTCTTGTTTCACAACCCACAAAGCATCTTTCTTTTCTAAAACTACTAAAAATGCTGCATAGCTACTAGCATCGTTATTATATACAACCAATAACTGACTGGTTTTTTCTAACTTCTCTTTATTCCTATTTGCAATTAATAATGCGTTTTCAATAATATCATTATTAGATTGAGCCTGAAGATTCAAACTAAAGAAACATACGGCCACTAAAAGTAAAACCTGATTTAAAAAATTCATTCAACTATGGTATAATATTCAATAATTATCTATTTCGCCTGTATTCCTATAATTCATCACAAACATAATAATTTATCATTTACGCATTCTGTAAGTTATTTCCAGTAGTACTTTTACGGAAGTCAATCCTAACCTTCACAATAATTCACGGTCATATTTAACATTCGATTTACATCAATAGACTTTATTAAAAAGATTATTTTACTACTTTTGAAGACTAAATTAAACTTTTTTCATGAAAAAATCGCTCGCCCTTCTTGCTTTGCTATTATCAATTTCTATTTACTCGCAAAAAAAAATATATTACACTGAAGACTTTAAAGAATTGCGTTCAACTGAAGGAGCGACGTACTACAGCACTTATGAAGATACTAAAAAAGGTACTACTAGAACCACTTATTTTATAGATGGAACAAAACGTAACTACGATGAATTTTCAAATTTCAAAAAGCGTATTAAAGATGGCGTATCTATCACTTGGTACAAAAATGGAAATAAAGAAAAAGAATTGATTTACAAACATGGGAAAATTGACGGGATTTCAAACCTCTATTATGAAAACATCCAGATCAAACGTAGCGAAAATTACAAAAACGGTGAATTTATTGACGGGAAATGTTTTAATGAAAGCGGAACTGAAATTACTTTTTTTCCTTATTATATACAGCCTGAATTCCCAGGAGGAATAAATGAATTTTATAAATATGTAGCAAAGAATTTCAAAAGTCCTAATAGTGCTAAAGGACGAATAAAAGTTGATTTTGTGGTTGAAATAGATGGCACTTTAAAAGATTTTAAAATAATTGAAGGGCTTAATTATGACATGAATGTTGAAGCATTAAGAGTGCTATTTAATAGCCCGTTATGGATTCCTGGCAAAGTAGACGGGAAAGATGCTCGTGTTAAATACGGCATCCCAATTACGATCAATTAAAATAAATAATTCTTAGCATTTAACTCATTTAATTTTAGCGACTAAAATTAAATGAGTTATTTTTTTTTATAACCATTCAATTAAAGAAACTCCAACACCCACAGTAGTTTGGAGATTGTTATAATCTATCAGCGTTTCACCATAACCGTGGGAAATTAATAGATATCCTTTTAAATTATTTCTAACCGGATAAGACCATGAAAAAGCGGCATTCCCTCTTGCTTTTGAATTAAAACTAAGATTATGACTACCAACAAAAGAAAGGATATTACCGTTTTTGGTATAAATGACATTCACATCTCCCCTACCTACATATTCTGCAATATCAGGATTGTCATCAATTGCAGCTGGCATACGAAACCAAGGTCTCACATACACAGTCCAATTGTTACGTTCAAATCCTGCATGCAGTATAATTCTATTCCAGCTACGGGAAAAAGGATCACTTTTTCCATTTGACTCATGATTTAATGCAACTCCTACCATTCTTGTTTTAAAACCAAATAAATTAAACTTCACAGGGAAATTTAAAATAAGTTCAGGTTCATAGTTAACTTCTCTAAAGGGACGTGAAAGCGCAGTATTATAGATTTGCCAATGTGACTTTTGAGTATAGGCTAACCATAAGTCACCATGACCCCAGAAAATACTTTGCAGTACTTTAGTCTTAAAACTCAATTGGAATTTAGTCTCGATATTATTGTAGTTAATAACCTCAGGCGCTACATAATCCGGATCTGTATTTCCTGATTCAGGCCGTTCATTCGGGTTATTCGTCCAGCGCACGGGCAAAACAAACATAGGCTTGTAAGGAGTAATCAAAAAGGTTCCCCTCACTGAAGTAGTATCCAGTTCCCATCTTTCCGTCATATTTCTAAGTTGCGTTTTACGGTTAAACAAGGCCTGAACCTGAGCATTAACAGTAAAAAAAGAAAAAAGAAGTAGAAAAATAGAAAGCTTAATTTGAAAATATTTCATATTCTAGAATCAAAATTTAATCCGCAAAAATAGTAGTTTGACATCTCACTACGTTACACTTTTATTTTAAAAAGTTATATAAATACTACTTTTAATCTTGTTAAAGTATCTGCAAACATTTGGAACTTTAAGACTAAATCACTTTATTTGAGAATTCTATCATAACCCAATCTATCAGTAACATTATGAAATCTTATACCGTCCAAGAAATAAACGAAGTCCTCAAAGGAGTCATATCTGGTAGTACCTCACAAACAATTACAGCACCTGAGCAACTAGAGGTTGCAACTGACTCTGAAATTTCATTTATTGGAAACAAAAAGTATGAGAAACTATGGTCAACATCTAAAGCTTGCGTTGCTGTTGTAAACGAGGATATTTCAATAGAACCGGGAGAAAACAGAGCTTTCATCAAAGTAAAAAATGCTGATTTAGCGATGTCTCAAGTTTTGGAACTTTTTGCTCATCCAATGCCTCAATTTTATATTGACATTCACCCTACGGCAGTTGTTGATAAATCAGCGACTATCGGAATTGGAACAAAAATAGGCGCCGGAAGTTATGTTGGACCAAACGTAAAAATTGGAGAAAACGCAATCATTTATCCTAATGTCACTATTTTGGATGAATGCACCATAGGAAAGAATACAGTACTGTGGTCTGGAACTGTAGTTAGAGAGCGTTGCCACATTGGTAATGATTGTATTATACATCCTAACGCAACAATTGGCGCAGATGGATTTGGATTTCGTCCTTGTCCTCAAAGAGGACTGGTTAAAATTCCACAAATAGGAAATGTAATAATAGGAAACAATGTCGAAATTGGTGCCAACTCCTGTGTAGATCGTGGCAAATTTAGTTCCACGGTTTTAGGAGATGGTTGTAAAATTGACAATTTAGTTCAAATAGGTCACAACAGTAAATTGGGTCGTTTTTGCATTATGGCAGGACACAGCGGATTAGCTGGTTCTGTAACTTTAGGCGACGGAGTTATTATTGGCGGAAGCGCCTCCATAAAAGATCATGCAACATTAGGAAGTGGCGCAATCGTAGGCGCTGGATCTGGCGTTACCTGCGATGTCCCTGCCGGAAAAACAGTACTAGGTTATCCTGCTGTTGAAGCACGCGATGCCTTAAAACAATGGGCTATTTTAAAACGATTAGTCAACGATTCAAAAAAATAAACAAGTAGATTTTATCATATTCGTAAAAAAACAGGAGTTCGCTTCTGTTTTTTTGGTTTTATATCGAAATTTAATTGGAATCGAACGTAAATAATAAATTTTATTTCGTTCGATTTTGTATTTTAGCGCAAACTATTTATAACACTATTACAACATGGATTTAAACTTCAATAAAAACGAAGATCACAATAAACTTTTACTGTCTCAATTAAGACAAAATTTTTCCAAAGTAAAATTAGGAGGAGGTGAAAAAAGAATTCAAAAACTACATGCTGAAGGTAAAATGACGGCGCGCGAGCGTATTGATTATTTACTTGATCCTAAGGCAAAGTGTATTGAAATTGGAGCTTTTGTTGGTGAAGGAATGTATAAAGAACACGGTGGCTGTCCATCCGGAGGAGTTGTTGTAAAAATAGGATATATCAGAGGAAAACAATGTATTGTTGTTGCTAATGATGCCACGGTAAAAGCGGGTGCTTGGTTCCCTATTACCGCCAAGAAAAATCTTCGTGCGCAAGAAATCGCCATGGAAAACCGCCTGCCTATCATTTATTTAGTGGATAGTGCTGGTGTCTATTTACCGCTGCAGGACGAAATTTTCCCAGACAAGGAACATTTTGGGCGTATATTTAGAAATAACGCCCAAATGAGCAGTATGGGGATTACCCAAATTTCGGCGATAATGGGAAGCTGTGTTGCCGGAGGAGCCTATTTACCTATAATGAGTGACGAAGCCATCATAGTTGAAGGAACAGGTAGTATCTTCCTAGCAGGTAGTTATTTGGTAAAAGCAGCTATTGGCGAAAGTATCGACAATGAAACTTTAGGAGGTGCGACGACGCACTGCGAAATTTCGGGAGTGACAGATTATAAAGCGAAAGACGACAAAGACGCCTTAGACAAAATAAAAAATATCGTTGATAAAATTGGTGATTTTGACAAAGCCGGTTATAGCCGAGTGAAATCAGAAAAACCAGCCTTAGACGAAAAAGAACTATACGGTGTTTTACCCAAAGCTAGAAATGAACAATACGACATGATGGAAATCATCAACCGTCTTGTGGACAATTCAGAATTTGAAGCGTATAAAGATGGCTACGGTCAAACTATAATCACAGGTTACGCAAGAATTGACGGTTGGGCAGTAGGAATTGTAGCTAACCAGCGTAAAGTGGTAAAAACTAAAAATGGCGAAATGCAGTTTGGTGGTGTAATCTATTCAGACAGTGCCGACAAAGCAACCCGTTTTATCGCCAATTGTAATCAGAAAAAAATCCCTTTAGTTTTTGTACAGGATGTCACCGGTTTTATGGTGGGATCTAAATCAGAACAAGGTGGAATCATAAAAGACGGTGCCAAAATGGTCAATGCAGTAAGTAATTCTGTAGTGCCAAAATTCACGGTTATTGTAGGGAATTCCTACGGTGCAGGAAATTATGCCATGTGTGGAAAAGCATACGACCCAAGATTAATTTTCGCCTGGCCAAGTGCAGAATTAGCCGTCATGGGTGGTACACAAGCTGCAAAAGTATTGGCACAAATTGAAGCTTCATCCTTGAAGAAAAGTGGAGAAGAAGTAGATGAGGCTAAAGAAGCTGAATTATTCGCTAAGATAAAAGCCAGATACGACGAACAGGTTTCTCCTTACTATGCTGCTTCCAGATTGTGGACAGATGCGACTATCGATCCTCTAGACACGAGAACTTGGATATCTATGGGTATTGAAGCGGCAAATCACTCCCCTATTGAGAAAAAATTTAACTTGGGTGTAATTCAGGTGTAACAAAGCCTTTTTTATTTCTAGGAGCAGAAAGTCTCCGGTTTCAGAACCAGATCCCTCCCGCTATCCGCTGTATTCCCCAATTTAAAAAAACAAGGCTTGTTGCCTTATTTTATTTAAGTCGGGGGATGCCGCTTCTATCGGGGCTAATCGACTGCGGACTATTTTCAGAACAATCTCATTAAAAAAACAATTGGAATCCCATCCTTATATATGGTTTGCAACGCTTTATTTGGTTCATAAATCTAAGTAAGGTATTCGTTACAAAACAATATCATAGAAAATTAGCTAAATAAAGGTTTGTTAATGATACTAATCCATTGGTAACCATTTCAAACTCTTAAATTCCTTTCCAGGAGCATTACACGATTAAATATTTGACGCTGAGCCGCTAACATCTTCTGATTTTTTTGTATTTTTATAAAAACCAAATATTTTTCTTTAAAAGAAATGGCTTTGGTTTGTAAAAGAACCTCTGTATGGAAAAAGATAAATTGACATATCAAGAATTACTAGACCAAATTGCTGAACTCAAAGAACAGAATGAAATTTTAAGATTACAATCTTCAATTCAAAATGAAGAGGAGCTAGATTATGATTACATGACTATCCTAAACAATATTGGTGATCCAGTTTTTCTAAAGGATGAGCAAAGCAAGCTACTTATTGTAAATGATGCTTTCTGCGAAATGATTGGTCGTTCTAAAGCTGACGCTATAGGCCAGACACTTGCCGAGGTTGTTCCTCCTGAAGAGCAAGAGAGCTTTTTAAAAATTGACAAGCAAGTAATAGCAGATGGAGTGGAAAATATAAATGAAGAATCACTTACAATAAGCGGTGTTGCAACCAGAATAATTTCCACAAGGAAGAGGCGGTTTATTAATTCTGACGGAAAGAAGTTTCTTGTAGGAGTAATTCATGATATCACTGAACGGAAGAAAGCTGAAAATGCACTTAAAGAAAGTAAAAAACTATTAATAGAACTTAATGCCACAAAGGACAAATTATTTTCTATAATAGCTCATGATTTAAGAAACCCGTTTAGTAACATTATAGGAATTTCGGAATTATTAACTGAAAGTCCAAACGACTTAGGGGATGCAGAATGTGAAGAGTACTTAGGCATTATAAATTCACAGGCTAAAGACACACTTATTTTACTTGACAACTTGTTAAATTGGGCACAATCGCAAACAGGACAAATTAGTTTTAACCCAGGTAAAATAATTTTATCAGACGTTATTCCGAAAATAATAAAACTAAATACTTCTCTTTCAAAATCTAAAAACATCTCTTTAAATTATTCCTCATTGGAGAAAACCGAAGTTTATGCAGATGAAAACATGCTGAGAACAATTTTGCGAAATCTCGTTTCCAATGCAATTAAATTCACAAAATTAGGAGGTCACATTAACATCCATGCTGTTTCAAGACAAGATCATGTGGAAATCTCCATCTCTGACAATGGAATAGGAATAAAGAGAGAAAAACTTAAAGAGCTCTTTAAAATATCGACACATATGACTTCGTATGGTACGGCAAACGAAAAAGGTTCGGGTTTAGGATTAGTACTTTGCAAAGAATTTATAGAAAGACACAATGGTAAAATTTGGGTTGAAAGTGAAGAAGGTAAAGGAAGTGATTTCAAATTCATGTTGCCTTTGAACAATTCATATGCGTGAGAACAAAAACTACCTGTAACATTTAAGTCTAAGTTACGATTGCAAAGCCAACAATAAACCCTTTATTGAACAAAGCCGTTCACAATTCTGTTCAAATGCGTTTGTACAAACGCAATACCATGGCGCATATAAACTTCCTACTTATGGAAGCGCACATAAAACAGCCAAAATAATCCATTCGAAAACCCATTTATAACTACCTTTCTTAAAATTATTTTTCCCTATTTTTACGTACAAAAGTAAGAGCTAGTAAATCTAAGTTTAGAAAAAACAGTCACCTATTTCAATGTATTAACCTGAACACGAAACACTACTTTTAGAATAAACTAAATTCCTATCGTATAGCAATGACCTATCATTTTAGAAAAGCCACAAATTCAGAAATCCCACAAATTTGGATCATATTACAACAGGCAATCGCACGTCGAAAAAAAGACGGCAGCAACCAATGGCAAGATGGGTATCCTAATCCAGAAGTGATAAAAAATGACATTGATAAAAATGCAGGTTTTGTTTTGACTGAGGGAGACACTATCATTGGATACAGTGCGCTATTAATAAATGACGAACCTGCCTACGAAAAAATAGAAGGAAAATGGCTTACGAACGGTGATTTTGTTGTGTTTCATAGAGTAGCTATTTCAGAAACACATTTAGGGAAAGGCTTAGCCAAAAAACTACTAGGATTCATAGAAGAATTTGCAATAAGCAACAACATCAGCAGCCTGAAAGCAGATACTAATTTTGATAATTTTGCCATGATGACTATTTTTGAAAAAATGCGGTACAGCTATTGTGGCGAAGTGCATTTTAGAGGAAGTGCCAGGAAAGCATACGAAAAAGTAATCGTTAAACACTAAATAACAGCTCGTTTACACAATAGAAAAACAAAAGTCAAAACCCTTTTCAGAACACATGAGAAAAATAATTCTACACGTTTTTATCGTCCTTTTATTTACCCAATGTAGTTCTGTAAAAAAGCACAATGCACATTTAATGACTCTACTACCCGTAGATCAGTTAAAATCAGATGTCGATTTTACGTATACTAAATTACAAAGCTTACATCCTCAACTTTATTGGTATACTAGCAAGGAAGCTTTAGACTTTAAATTTGATAGTTTAAAGTCCACTATTACTCAACCTATTACCCCACTTGCTTTTTATAAAAAACTGAGCCCTATTGTCGCCGCCGTAAGACAAGGTCATACCTATCTATATCCTGCTTCAAAAGAAATGGCAAAAAAGGAAACGAAAGATCTTATTAAAAAAGGAACGGGTCCATTTTCACAATTTGACTTCGATTTTTTTGACAACAAGTTGTATGTCGTAAACAATAAGTCGTACGACAAAGGAATTCAAGCAGGTGCCGAAGTGATCGCCGTTAATGGTGTAAAACCGTTTGATTTAATTCAGGAATACAACAACTACTACAGTTCTGACGGCTATAATACTACCTTAAAAAATAGTACTTCTGGTAAGCGCTTCTCGTCCTACTTTACCGTAGAAAATGGAATTAAGGACAGCCTAACCTATACTATAAAATACAACGACAGCATTCAATTAATCACCATCAGACGATACAAGGAAGATTCGATTAAAAAACAAGCTCCCAAAATCCGAAAAAAAGTGACTGCGCTAGACAGAGCAAAATCAAGGGAAGCCAGAAGAATGAAACGAGTAAATGGGTATAATACTGATTTGAAAAATTACAATAGAAATTTAGATTTCATCGAAAAAGACAGCAGTGCCGTCATCATGAAAATTAGAAGTTTTAACAAAGGAGATTTCAGACCTTTTTATAAAGAAAGCTTTCGTAAAATTGAAAAATATAAATCCAATACCCTGATTCTTGATTTAAGAGATAATGGCGGTGGACGCTTAAATGAAATTGTTGATTTATACTCTTATCTGGCCGACTCTACTTTTGTATTCTTGGATAAGTCGGAAGTAGTCTCAAAATCAAGCTTGATGGAAGGCGCTTATTTTAATGGAGGTTCTTTTGGCGTAAAAATCCTAAAAGCGATTTACGCTCCGCTGCTTTATTCTTACCTGCTCCTGACGGTTCATAAAGACGATACAGGTAAAAATTGGTATGCTACCCACACAAGACAGCATAAAGTGAATACTAATTCGTTCAAAGGAAAAATCTATGTTCTGATAAACGGCGGTAGCTTTTCAGCTTCCAGTCTTATTTCTTCCAACTTAAAAAGTTCGCAAAGAGTGACTTTTGTGGGAGAGGAAACTGGAGGAGCTTTTAATGGAACAGTAGCGGGATTTATGCCTGTCTTAAAATTACCCAATTCTAAATTAAAAATTAGAATTGGATTAATGATGATGGCTCCTCATCATAAAACCGAAATAAAAGGGCGTGGTATTTTTCCCGACAAAGAAATCAGCACTACCCTTGAAGACCGACTGAAAGAAAATGATCCTGAACTTAACTGGATTTTAAATGACCTAAGAACCAGTCAATAAAACTTTTCAGAAATAAATGATGAATATAACGCTACAGTTATTCAACCAACCTAATTGTATTCAGGATGAATAAATAGTACACAAATTACTTAAAACCATCAAAGAAAATCAGGTTAATGAAAATAAAGTATTGTATAACAGATACTTATAATTATATTTTCTAACTTTATGTAGCTGACTCTGCCATCTAAAGTAAAAATTTTATTTATTGCTTTATGTTATTCTATCTTCTATTTTATGCAATACTAAAATCATAACTGATTAATCTATTGATCCTAAAATATAAATAAGATGAAAAAGTCAACGGTCATGTCTATAATTACAATGCTATTATTTATACATTTAACTGTGGCACAACAGTTAGAGAAAAAAATAGCAATACCTGATTATTCTAAAACATTACTATTGGAGGGTGGCTTAAATCTGTCAGTACCTGTTCATATTCAAATGTATCGCTCACATAGAGTTGGAATTGGGGTTAACGTGCGAGTTTCAAAGAAAATTTCTCCAAAAACAGAACTTGGTATTAGGGGAGAATATGATTACCGCTTTGCAAGGGATAATGGCCCTGATACTACTGATACAGCTAGTGGAAGGGCTTTGCACAAAAACTTCAGTTTATTTGCTCTTAAACCAAACGTGCAATTTGAACTGCGGAAAAATTGGTTTTTAGGTGTTGAAACAGGTGTTGGCTACGCTCTTTCAGACGAAAATAATAGCATTGGTCTTGGTTTTATATCGGAATACAATGGGGAAGCGCAGTTTGGATCGTGCTCTGGAATATATCTTGGTAAATACTTTACCGCTGGTACAAATGATAGAACATTAGGAATATCACTAAATCTGACCAACTTTGTAGCTAAAGGCCATGCCGAAAATACACTTGGCTTAAAATTTAATTACTGCTTTAAGAAGTAAATAAGAAGAAAATTTCTATATTCAAAAAAAGCATCATGATGACTACTCATGATGCATTTTTTTTTTAAAACAGAAAAAAATTTAGATACTTTCTAACATTTCTTGTCTTTTAATTTTTCCGTTTTCTGTCTCGAAGAATTTATCAATATAAAAAACTTCTTTTGGCTTTTCATACTTGTCTAATGAACTATAAATATCCTCATCTAGTGGCAGTTTTTCCCCTTCAATAATTAGTACTAATTTCTCTCCTAAAACAGCGTCTGCAACTCCTCCTACAAAAAATCTGGAATGAATTCCATGTGATAATTTTTCTTCAATTTGCTCTGGAATCAATTTAATTCCGCCGCTATTGACTACATTATCAATTCTTCCCAAAAGAATAAATTGATGATCATTTATTAATTCTACTAAATCATTAGTGACAATAATTTCATCAGAAATCTTTGGTGCATCAATTACTAAGCAATTTTTATCATTTTGTGAAATTTGAATATTCGGTAAAATTGAAAACGCCTTCTCCCCTATCTTTTTGGCAGCAATATGTGTGACAGTTTCGGTCATACCGTAGGTCTCGTACACTTCTGTTTTGCCTTTTAAAAGTCTTTTTTCAAGTGATTTACTCATTTTGGCACCACCAACGATCATTTTTTTTACATCTTTCAATCCTGCCAATGAATTTTCAGCTTGCAAAGGGACCATGGCCACAAAATCATATTTGGTCTCATTCTTTGTTAATGGATGTGAACTTGGTGCAACAAAATCTACATCTAACCCAAGAATAAAACTGCGAACCAGCATCATTTTTCCAGCTATATACTTAGTAGGCAAACAATACAAAGCTTTATCTCCAGGGCTTAATTTAAAAAAATCACCTGTAGCCAAGGCAGAGTTCACCATCATTTGTTTATTTGTTCTAATCATTTTAGGTATTCCTGTAGTACCAGAAGTTTGTAAATCGATATATGGTTTTTCATCAAACCAGTCTAATAAAAAATCACCTATCGACTTCTCAAATTCATCTCCTTCTTTTATCAAACAATAGGACACTCTGCATAAATCTTTTTTATTTAGAGAAAATCCATTCAATTTAAAATCACTGTGTACGTTTTTATAAGTTACTTCTTTCATTACTAGTTTGTTATTTTAAATAGTGTTGTTTTCTTGTATCTGAATTTTACCTGTCAATTTTTCTTTCCAATCGCTCCATTGGTATTTCTTACTAAAGATATATAAAAGTATTGGGTAAATTACCATTACTGGTAATATTACATCCAGTCCAGCTTTAGGCTCAGATATGTCCTTAAATATAGAATGTGTTTGAAAAGCAGACCAGTCTGAAGTAACTAATAAAGCGCTTACTAGATTATTGGCAGCATGAAAACCTAAGGCCAGCTCCATTCCTTCATCCATTAAGGTTAATACTCCTAAAAATAAGCCTGTTCCTATGTAATATACAAAAATGATATTCCCCATTTTTGAAACTTCTGGATTAGAAAGATGCATAGCGCCAAAAATTATTGACGTCATCAGTAAAGGAAACCATTTATTCTTCGTCAGATTAGCAAACCCCTGCATGAGATACCCTCTAAAAACGTATTCTTCTGTACTAGTCTGAATTGGAATTAAAAACACTCCGATAACTACTAATATTGCAAAGGGGACGGGTTTAAAATTCAATACAAAATCACCCGGATTAGTATAGTAAAAAAGTAATGTGGAAATAACCGTAAAAGCAGACCATAAAGAAAAGGAAAAAAAAACCCTCTTCCAGTCAATTTTTGGTCTCGATGTCGTCACGGACCGCATTGTTTGCTTGTGCAGATAACGCACTACAAAAAAAATACCCGCCATGGTAAAAACAAACGAAATCAAAATGAGAAACAAAGTCAAATTCGGGTCAAAAAAATGCATCAACTCGTCATTTCCGGCAGGATAAGGGACTCCTTTTACCTCTGTTTCATAAATTATCCCCAATAGCAACGGAACCTGACCAACAAATGAAGTCGCAATTATTATTACTGAACCAATTAAATATTTCCAAAATTTATTCTCTGAATGTACTCCCTGTTCTATAAACATGTATTATTTCTTTAATTATATATAACTAGTTAGACTATCAAAGTCTACTTTTGTTCCCTCGAAAATACTTTATTTATTTCAATTTTCATTAGTAAAGAAAAAAACAATCACATGATACAAATATACCATAACCCACGTTGCGGAAAATCAAGAAACTGTGTTGCCTATGTAGAAGAGGCAGGAAAAGAATATGAAATCATAAAATATCTAGAAAACCCTCCTACTCTAAACGAACTAGCAGCGCTCTTGAAAAAGTTAAACTTTAAACCATTGGAGTTAGTACGCCAAAAAGAGAAAATTTGGATAGAAAACTTTAAAAATAAAGAAATGACAGACGAAGAAATCATAAAAGCCATGGTCGAAAATCCAATTCTCATAGAACGCCCTATCGTAATTAACGGAGACAAGGCAATCATTGGCAGAGACTTAGAAAAAATGACCCGTTTTCTATAATCTGCAGTAGTTTTATTTAACAGTTTTTTATGATTTGTACATTAAACCATATCTAAAATTTGTAGTCAAATTTGCATAACTAAAATTAGTAATGATGCAGCACTTTTTAAAAAAAATTTTTACCCTCACTTTATTTCTAACCTTTTTTATGAGTTTTTCTCAGCAAGGACAAGGAGGTCCAATGGGAGAAAAAATTAAGATAACAGGAACTGTTATTGAAAAATTAAGCAAACAACCCCTAGAATACGCAACAGTAACCTTCATCAGTTCTAAAAATGCTAAAGTTGTAGCTGGAGGTATTACAAGTCCAAAAGGAGAATTCAATATCGATGTGAATCCAGGAATTTATACCGTTAAAATTGAGTTTATTTCTTTCAAATCAATAGAATTAAAAGACAAAGTACTTAAAGCAAATACTGATTTAGGTACTATCTCATTAAGTGAAGATGCGGCACAACTAAATGAAGTAATTATTCGTGCAGAGAAATCTACTGTCGAGATTAAACTCGATAAAAAAGTATACAATGTAGGTCAGGACATGTTGGTTAAAGGTGGAACAGTAAGTGATGTTTTAGGCAATGTTCCTTCCGTTTCTGTTGATATTGAAGGAAATGTAAGTTTAAGAGGAAGTGATAATGTTCGTATTTTTATCGACGGACGTCCTTCTAATGCTTTGAACATGGCCGAAGCTTTGCGCCAAATTCCTGCCGATGCGATTGATAAAGTAGAAGTAATCACTAATCCATCCGCGCGTTATGATGCTGAAGGAGGGGCTGGTATTTTAAACATCATCCTAAAGAAAGGTAAAAACCAAGGATTCAACGGAGTGTTCATAGCATCAACAGGAATTCCTGAAACCTATGGTTTAAGTGCCAACTTAAATTACAAAACTGAAAAACTGAATTACTTTACTTCTACTGGTTATAATTATAGAACTACTCAAGGAGGAGGATTGACTGATGCAGAATATTTTAATCCTGACGGTTCTACTAATAAATATATCGATGAAAGTCGCAATACAGAGAGAACGAGAAAAGGGATAAGCACAAGATCTGGTGTAGAATGGACCATAAATCCAACTACTTTTTGGACCAATGCTATTAATTATCGAGAAAATACTGGAAAGGATGAAGACTTAGTGAATTTTAATAATTTTGATAGCAATAGAGCTTTCACTTCCAATAATTTCCGCTTAAATGACGGAAATGATAATAGTAATGACTTTGAATTTTCATCTAACTTCATTAAGAACTTCAACGACAAAGGTCATAAATTAACCGCTGACGGATCATTTACTAAAAGCAATGACAAAGAAGATTCCTTTATTAAGGGGGTTAACACTACCTTTCCTGAAAAATCTACTTCAACTAGCACGCTCAACGATGAAGTTCAAGAACAGTATCAATTTCAAGCTGATTATGTTTTACCCATTGGAGAAGGAAGTCAGTTTGAAGCAGGTTATAAAGGAAACTTCAATAATCTAAATAAAGCATATGATATTTTCTCTGATGATAATGGAAATAATGTTGGTAATTTGTTATCAAATACATTAGAATACAAAGAAAAAATCAACGCTCTTTATACGCAGTATGGTTTCAAAGTAAATAAATTTTCTTATTTATTTGGTTTACGTTGGGAAGACACTAACATAGATGTGAACTTATTAGGTTCAGCAGAGTACAATAATAAGAAATACAATAAGTTTTTCCCAAGTGCTTTCGCTACTTATGAAATTTCAGATAAGAGTAGTGTCTCTTTAAGTTACAGCAAACGTTTATCTCGACCTAGAGGACGCTTTTTAGATCCTACTCCTAACGTTTCAAGTAACATCAATATCTTTAGAGGGAACCCGGATTTAGATCCTTCTTTGACGGATAAATTTGACTTTGGATACATCAAACGTTGGGATAAAGTGACTTTCAATACATCTATGTATTTTGAAAATACGGTTGATGTATTCTCCTTTGTACGTTATGAAAGTGGTGAATTTGTAGATGGTACACCAGTAATTCTTAGTACGCCTATCAATATTGGAAAAGAACAAAGATTTGGATTTGAACTCTCTCTAAATTATAATCCATCTAAAATATGGAAAATAAATAGTAGTTTTAATCTATTTAATACTAAAACTACGGGAGATTTCATGTACACCAATTCACAAAACGAGGTGATTGTTCAAAACTTGGATAATGAAGCTTTCTCCTGGTTTACCCGCATCAATTCTCGTTTAACATTACCTGGAAAAGTTGAGTGGCAAGCGAGCGTTATGTATTTTGGACCTAGCAGAACAGCACAAGGTAGAAATCTAAGCTTAACTATGGTTAACACCGCTTTTAGTAAGGATATCATGAAAGATAGAGCGACAATTTCTTTTAACGTAAGTGACATTTTCAACTCCAGTAAAAGAAGATCAGAAACTAATTTACCAAGTGTCAGTTCTTACAGTGAATTTCAATGGAGAAAAAGACAATTCAATTTGTCATTTACGTACCGAATCAACAAAAAGAAAAATGAAAGAGATAAAAATGCCGCAAAAAGTAATGAAGAAGAAGGCGGCGGATTTTAACACTAAAAAGGGATTCATGAAAATGAATCCCTTTTTATATACTTTCAGTAAAGTATAGGCATAAAAAAAAAGGACTCGTACAAACGGGTCCTTTTTTATGTGTCAATCAAACTAAACTGATTGCTCTTTCTTTGCTTTTCTTTTCTCTTTATATGCTTCCCAAGTTGCGCCACCTACCCAATAGGATACGAAACTAACTAAAAAAAACATTAACCAAAATCCCATTGTTAGGATGGTTAAAAAAAGTAAAAAACCTAAGTACTGTGAAAATTCAAACATGTTTTCCGGAATTTTTGAATGTAAGTACAAATGTATGTTTATTATTTTTTCTTAGCAATAAAAATCCAATTCAATTTTCATAAAAAAGTATTTATCCGTATTTTTGAGCTCAATTTAAGGAGCTATTCCCGCTATTCGCTACAATCTTATACGCCAAACAATGGCATACAAGGATTTTCACTGCTATCGGGGCTATGGCATCAGGTAGAGTTCCACAAATTAATTATTAAACTAACACATACAAATCAACAATAAAATGAAATTCAGAATAGAAAAAGACACCATGGGTGAAGTGCAAGTTCCAGCTGACAAATACTGGGGAGCACAAACAGAACGTTCTAGAAACAATTTTAAAATAGGTCCATCGGCTTCTATGCCAAAAGAAATCATAGAGGGTTTTGCATATCTAAAAAAAGCAGCTGCTTATGCTAACTGCGATTTAGGCGTTTTACCTGTTGAAAAACGCGATGCTATTGCTGCTGTTTGCGACGAAATTCTAGCTGGTAAATTAGACGATCAATTTCCATTAGTAATCTGGCAAACGGGTTCTGGTACACAAAGTAACATGAACGTGAACGAAGTGGTTGCTAACCGCGCTCAAGTTCTTAAAGGATTTGAAATTGGTGAAGGCGAACAATTCATTAAAGCTAATGATGATGTTAACAAATCACAATCTTCAAACGATACCTTCCCAACAGGAATGCACATTGCAGCTTACAAAGCAGTCGTAGAAGTTACAATTCCAGGTGTTGAAAAATTAAGAGACACATTACACGCAAAAGCAACCGAATTCAAAAACGTAGTAAAAATAGGTCGTACACACCTTATGGATGCCACGCCACTTACAGTAGGTCAAGAACTTTCTGGTTATGTTGCGCAATTGAACTATGGTTTAAAAGCGGTAAAAAATACCTTAGCTCACTTATCAGAAGTAGCACTAGGAGGAACGGCAGTAGGTACAGGATTAAATACTCCTGCTGGTTATGACGTAACAGTGGCAAAATACATTGCTGAATTTACAGGACATCCTTTCGTAACTGCCGAAAATAAATTTGAAGCACTTGCCGCTCACGATGCCATTGTAGAATCACATGGCGCATTAAAACAATTGGCTGTTTCATTAAATAAAATTGCAAATGACATCCGTATGTTGGCCTCAGGACCACGTTCAGGAATTGGTGAATTAATCATCCCCGAAAACGAACCAGGTTCTTCAATCATGCCTGGAAAAGTAAACCCTACACAATGCGAAGCATTGACAATGGTTTGTGCTCAAGTTATAGGGAATGATGTTGCTATCACTGTAGGTGGAATGCAAGGGCATTATGAATTGAATGTATTCAAACCAGTTATGGCTGCCAACTTCTTACAGTCAGCACGTCTATTAGGAGATGCTTGTATGTCGTTTGACGAACATTGTGCTCAAGGTATTGAACCAAACTACAAACGTATTAAAGAATTAGTTGATAACTCATTGATGCTTGTTACTGCTTTAAATACTAAAATTGGATATTACAAATCGGCAGAAATTGCTCAAACTGCTCATAAAAACGGAACAACTCTTAAAGAAGAGGCCGTTCGTTTAGGGTATGTTACTCCAGAAGATTTTGATGCTTGGGTAAAACCAGAAGATATGGTTGGAAGCCTTAAATAGTTCTAATTAAAGTCATAAATTCAAAACCCTGCAATGTTACATTGCAGGGTTTTTTAATTTAATTTTATCTGTAAGCTAAAAGTATTTGAAGAAGTGACCAGACACTCTTAATTCAGAATCTATTTCCCGTCTACAAAATCCTGTAAATAGCTGAATCTTGCTGTTAATTTTCCTTTTTCAGTCATTTTGGCCCTAGCCAAAATCCCATCTTTATCATCATTAAAGAATGCAGGAATAACGTGCTCCATAAACATTGTTCCAAAACCTTCACTGGCATCTTTTGGCAATTCACATGGCAAATTATCTACCGCCATTACTACGATCGCCGCTGGATGAAATACATCGACTTCTTTATGTTCAGAAGGCAAGTAACCATAGAACGGTTCTGCAATTGTAGATGATCTAAGAGTACAAGCGATAGGACCATCAATGTCACAGGAAACATCCCCTACTACTTTAATTTTACAATCTTTTGACTGCAGCATGTCTTTGGTTAAAATATCTGGTGCATTATTTCCATGAAAATGCCCTGTAATAACAATATCAGATACTTTTGTAAATCGCTCAAAATCACTAACGTATTCCGTTGGATTTTTATAAAAATCTTTACAATCTAAAACTTTCCCATCTATCCTTTTGTTATAATCTAATACTTCAATCTGCGTGTAAACAGCTTGCGCATAATTTTTAGTTAAGTAGTTTTCAATAGAAACTTCCTTGATCTTCATAGCATCCAAAATTTCCTTGATACCGCCACCCACTTTTCCTGATCCTGTAATCACAAATTTTAACGGAGGCAAAACCAGTCTTTTCAAATGATTGATCAGTTCCTCTTTTCCGGATAGTGTCTCTGCTTTAGCTAATTTGAATAATCCAAACTTTAGTCCGAACCCGCGAATCGTATTATAAGCCCCTACAATTCCGGCGTATCTTCCAAAACCAATTAACCTGCGGTTATTTTCGTTGACTATCGTTTCGTGATCATATAAATCGATGTTTTTTTCAAGAATAGTTTGTAGCAATTCCCTATTATAAGGTTGCTTTTTGATTGTATGCGAAAAAAAGAAATACGATTTATTAGCTATTAAAGAGTCCGCTGGAACTTCTTTAACTCCAAATAAAACATCGCAATCATTAATATCATCAACAATTTCTATTCCCAATTCTTTATATTGTTCATCGGTAAAAATTCTGATATCTGAACTTTCCACTTTTATCGTAGCATCCTTATAAAGTTGCTTTAGTCGTAGCAGTTCATCAGGTGAAAAAACAACTCTTCTATCTGGTGGACTCTTTCTTTCTTTTAAAATTCCGAATTTCATATATATTTAAGGCTTTCGTTTTGGCTTATTCTACTTTTGCAAAATCTAATTGTTACAAATATAACACTTTAAACTAAAATTGTTTAATTTTTATAAAATAAATAATCCTTCAATGTATTAAAAGCTGAAGCCCAAAATGATAGTAATTAGAAGTAAAAAACTTTAATAAAATACTGTTAAGGTTTAAAAAAAAATAATCACAACAAAGTTTGATTCTATATATTTGCGTTTCAACTCCACCAAATAATGATCTTTATAAAAAAAGCAAATATACTACAAATACTCATGCTGTCATTGGTTTTGGGTTCCTGTAAACAAAAGAATGAATCCACCACAGCATTACAAGAAACAACTAAAACTAAAAAAGTTGAATTCATAAAAAAAGGGCCAAAACTTTCTGAAAGCTATATAGCATCTAAGAAAAGTTCAATTACTCATTTTTATAATAAAAACTGGCCCCGTAATAGTCTTAATGGAGGCTTTCTAGTCGCTAAAAATGGGCATATTATTTTTGAAAAATATGAAGGACTAGCTAATTACAAAACTAAGCTAGCGATGAGCAGTAGTACACCTCTACATATTGCATCTGTTAGCAAAGTAATTACCGCTACTGCAGTTTTAAAATTAATAGATCAAAAAAAATTAAGTTTAGATCAAAAGTTAAACACTATTTTAAAAGGGTTTCCTTATCCTGACGTAACTATAAAAACGCTCTTAAGTCATAGGACAGGTATGCGTAATTATGCCTATTTCACAGAAAAAAAAGGGATTTGGGACCGTCATAAGATACTTACTAATCAAGATATTTTGACCATCATGGCTACAAAAGGGATTGATTTAGAATTCAAGACAGATACCCGTTTTAGTTATTGCAATACTAATTATGCCATGTTGGCATTAGTTATTGAAAAAGTGACTGGACTTCCATATAAAAAGGCAATGGAGCAAATTATATTCAAGCCTTTAGAGATGAACGACACCTATGTATTTGATTATGAGAAAGACAAAGAAACAGCAACACCGTCTTACAAGGGGAATTTTTCTAAAGTAAATCTAGATTATTTAGATGGTATTTATGGAGACAAAAATATTTACTCTACACCAAGGGATTTATTAAAATTTGATATGGGAAGAAATTCTCCTGAGTTCTTTCCAGCAAAACTTCTGCAAAAAGCCTTCATTGGATACAGTAACGAACATAAAGGAAAAAATAACTATGGCCTAGGTATACGAATGATTAACTGGCCAACCGGACAGAACTTTTATTTTCACAACGGTTGGTGGCATGGTAATACTTCTGCCTATATTACTTTACCAGAGGAAAAAGTGACTATTATAGCATTATCGAACAAATTCAATCGTATGACCTATAAAGTTCGAAATCTATCCGCTCTTTTTGGAGACTATCCTTTCAAATTAGATGACGACGGAAAAGGGGAATGATATTTGATGTTTAATATTGTGAATGCAGATGGCAGATTTCAGTTAAAATACAATACATTTGCAAACTCAAATTAATTTTTGAGTTAGAATAAAAAAGGGGTCGACTGGTTTTGACAGCAAGTCGAATTGAAAAGTAAGCACGTGGAGAACTGGGACAATTCTCGTTAATAAAAGGTTCCAAAACACATACACGGCGAAGGAAACTACGCTCTTGCTGCATAATCTGAATTATAGTAAGATTAGCCTCGTCCTATTAGATAGGAAAGCAGGATTTACCTCGAAAGCTTTGGTTTATAGCGGTCGATAAAGGTGAATCGTAAATTTAAACCTAGATTTCCATAAGCTTCGGGTGGACTTCGAAATAAAGAAGATAAGTATTGAGTGGCTGTTTCTGGCCCGGCTCAATATCGAAAATCTAATCAGGAAATAAACGTGTAGAAAGCCTTTTAGTTGCTTGTTTGGACGGGAGTTCGATTCTCCCCGACTCCACAAAAAGCCTTGTAAATCTTTGATTTGCAAGGCTTTTTTTTTATAAATCAGTACTGGTTACAAATGAGAGCTAGAATCAGATTTGTTCTTTTAGTTAACTGTCAATGAGTACAGATTAAAAATCTGCGCTATCGTAATTGTATTGTTAGTTCTTGGTAGAAAAGTAAGAGATTGAAATTTGAATTCGTAACTTTGAGTAAATCAAAAAAACTAATGAAAAAACTAACGAATAAATCACCTTATTTTGAACTAAGCGGTAGCTCTTATTTTCGTGTAGTTCATCAATTTTTAGACTTTACTCTTTTAGCGACCAAATATCTATCTGTAAATTTTGGTTTTTCAAGATTTATGGAGCTTGTGGAATCCTTTAGGTTGTTCTTATTATCTCGAAGAAAAATTGTTTCGGTGTTCTTGTTCTTAGCCGTTTTGTTTATTGCTACTTCCTCGTTCGCTGCTTCTTCGGCAGCTGTTTTCATAATTACAACTTTCACTTTTAGTTGGACTCTTTTTCTGTCTTCATCTAAAAAATAAACCCCCAACATCGTTGAAATGTAAATAAATTAGCGAAACCACAAAAAGCGCCTTTTAAACTTCTAAGAGTTTATCGTACTTCACAACTTGCCTCATGAACAATCGGAAAATTACAGGAATTAGCAATAAAACAAAGTTCGTTTGCTTTTTTATGTAAACTTATCGCTTCTGCTACTTTATCTTTTTGTGTTATAATCACTTTTGGATACAAGCGAACTTCAATAAAGCGTCCGCTGCCGTTATCTAAAACTTCAAGCGTTGCCTCCGCATTATCAGTGTATGAAAGCACTTCGATTCCGTTTTGGGCACATACATACAAATACGACATCATGTGACAGGAAACCAAGCTACTTAATAACAAGTCTTCCGGATTATACAATGTTGGATCTCCTTTAAAAGCTTTGGCAGCTGAAATATTCAAAATCGGCTTCCCTTCAATGATAACGGTATGGCTTTTACTGTAAATTTTAGAAGTTGAAACCCCCTCCTCTTTGGTGGAAAACCAATTCAATTTTGCTTTAAATAAATGTTTGAAACCCATTGTTTTCTTTTTATTCCAAAAGTAATCAAAACAACGATTGCTTACTTATACTATTTGATTACTGACTTAACTTAGATTTAAAATACTGTCAAGGTATGCTTTTGACGAACAAAATGTAAAACAACCTGCCATTTGATAAGTAAACTATTCTTTATGTTCAATATCAAAATAATACAATAAACTTGGTAGCACTATTAAAAGTAAAGGCATCGCTATTAAAAACCCTCCTATTACCGCTATTGCTAAAGGTTGATGTAACTCTGAACCCGTACCTATACCAATCGCTAAAGGCAATAAGGCAATAATTGCACCTAAAGCGGTCATTAATTTTGGTCGCAAACGGGTTGAAATTGCATATACTAGAGATTGCTTTTTATTATTCGAACTAAGAAAAGTTTCTTTAAATTGTAAATAGGTAAAAATGGCATTTTCACTAATAATTCCAACAATCATAATCAATCCGGTATAGCTACCTACATTTAATGGTGTATTTGTCAAAAACAATAATAAATAACTGCCAGCAATACCCAGAACTGAAATAAACAGCAGGATGAAAGCCACTTTTAGATTTCGAAATAGAAATAACAAAACACCAAAAACTAATAAACACGAAGCCATTAAAATAAGTAATAATTCTTGAAATGATTGCTGTTGGTCTTTGTAAGCTCCAGCATAATCAATATAATAACCACTCGGAAGAGTAACTTTGCTTGATACTTCTTTTTTAATATTTTGCATCACGGTACCTAAATCTTTATTGTCTAACCTTCCGGTAACGACGCACATCATCTGTAAATTTTCTCGCTCTATTTCAGCAATTCCTTTTGAAATCGAAATAGTAACGAGGTTAGTTATTGGGATTGATTTTCCATTTGGTAAAAAAATAAAAATCTTTCTAATTTCTTCTAAATTTCTATTTTGAGTATTGGGGTAAATCATCCGTATTGGTACTGCTTTATCTAACTCTAAAATAGAACCGATCACATTCCCTTCCAGTAACGTTTGCAATTGAAATTGCAAATTAGCCGGACTAATGCCATATTGGGATAATTGATTGTAATTTGGCGTAATACTTATCGATGGCCCAGCATAAACAATTCCATCAAATACATCAGCGGTACCTTCTGTTTTTTCGACTATATGAGCTACTTGCTTTGCGATTTTTTGCAATTCTTGTTGATTGTTTCCAAAAACTTTTACCTCAATAGGAGAAACAGAACTCATTAAATCGCCTAACATATCACCAATCACTTGACCAAAATCGATTCGGAGTGCAGGCTGTGAAGTTTCTACTTTTAATCTAATTTCGTCAATAACATCATTACTAGTTTTAGATCGGTCTTTCTTAAGCTGAATTAAATAATCACCTCTATTGGGTTCAGTTATAAAAAAGCCCATTTGCGTCCCTGTCCTTCTACTATATGCTTCTACTTCTGGAATAGTATGTATTATTTTCTCTACTTCAATTAACATTCGATCCGTTTCTTCTAATGAAGTTCCTGGCGGCGATTCATAATCTAAAACGATACTTCCTTCATCCATCTCTGGTAAAAAACCAGTTTCTAATCGGGGCAAAATTAAAATTATTGAAATAATCAAAAGTGCACAAAAAGAAAAACTCAATAACGGTTTTTCAATAAAATAGGCTACCCAATTTTGGCTTTTAACTTCGTGATGCTCCGTTGTTGATTTTGCTTCAGAAGGATTGCTGCCTTTTTTAGTAAGCAACAAATAAACAACTGGTAATAGGATCCAAGTCACAAAAAACGAACAGATTAATGTAATAATCATCGTATCCGTTAGCACTTTAAAATACGCGCCTGCAACACCACTCATTAATGCAAAAGGAAGAAAAATAACAATCGTACATAATGACGAACCTACCATTGCTGGAAAGAGATAGTGAATTGCTTTTTGCAATAATGCGGTCGTTGGTTCATCAGGATGCTCCTCATGTGTTCTATGGATTTGCTCCACAACCACTATCGCGTCATCAATAATAAGACCTAAAGCAGCAGCGATTGCACCCAGCGTCATTATGTTAAAGGTTTGTCCCGTAAAATATAAGACTAGCAAAGTAGCACAAAGTGTTACCGGAATTACAATTAAAATAGTAGCACTTGCTTTAACCGATTTTAAAAATAAAATAGCCACAATGATTGCTAAAAACAATCCAATTAATAAGCTGTCTGTAACACTTTTTACGGCATCGCCCACAAAACTGGATTGTTCATAATAGGGTTTGATTTTTATATCCTTTGGAATTATTTTTTGCAGTTCTTTCAACTTCTCATCCATATCGGTTGACATGGTAATCAAATTGGCACCAGGTTGCTTTATGATCGCAATTAAGACACTTTCTTTTCCGTTAGCATTTACCTTAATATATTCTTTAGCTTCTTCAATGGCTACCGTTGCTATATCTTTTAACGTTATTATCCCTTTCCCGTTGTTTATAACTACTAGATTCTCTAAATCTGATTTAGTAGTGATCTGAGCATCCGTTAAGGTCAAATATAAAAAGCGATTGTCTGACAAATACCCATTGGAAGTAATAAAATTGGTTTGGCTTAAAACCTGAGAAACGGCCTCTGGAGTGATTCCATAAGCAACCATTTTACTCTGATTGAGTTCAATCCAGTATTCTTTTTCTTTTCCACCTATCACTCTAACTTCGCTTACTCCATCTACTTGTGAAAGAAAAGGCTTTATCGTAAAGTTCGCTATTTTTTTTAATTCAATAGGCGATCTATTTGTGCTTTCCAGTGCGTATCCTATAACGGGGAGAATAGATGGATTCATCTTTTCTACTGTTATTTGAATACCTGCCGGCAAATCAGTTCTAATCTGATTAATTCGGGATTCGATTTGTTGTTTGCTTACATCTAAATCAGCATTCCAATCTACGAAAGCCGAAATTTCACAACTTCCTCTACTGGTCGTGCTTCGAACCGTTTTTAGATTTGGAATTTTCTTGATTGCATTTTCTAATGGTTTAGTCACGGTAACCATCATTTTATCTACCGGTTGCTGCCCTGCATCTGCAATGACTTTTATTTTAGGAAAAGTAATTTCTGGAAATAAACTGGTTTGCATTTTAGAGTATGCAAAAATACCTCCCAATAATACCAAGAAAATTAAAGTGCTTAAACCGCTTTTATGTTTTACAAAAAAATTATTCATTATTTGGCACTTTTTATAATTTTCACTTTGATGGTGTCGCCTACTCCATAGTTTCCAGAAGTGACTATTCTATCTGTTCCTTTAAATTTTGGGGAAATTATTTCTGTTCTTTCTTGGTTTTTTAAACCTATTTGAACCGGAACTTTAATCGCCGTAGAATCATTTTTAAGCAACATAATCCAATACTCCGTTTCTATTTCATTACTTAAAATAGCGGTCTTTGGCAACGTAATTATATTCGATTTATTCGATTTTGGAATGCGTACAGACACGATCAAATTTTCCGGTAAAACGTCATTTGAATTCATTTTTAAAAATACACTTTGCATTTGCGAAGTGGCATCCACAGCAGGAATAAATTGCTTCACTGTAGATGAAATAGATGTTCCATCGGGTAAGTACATCGATAGTTGTTGATTTATCGAAATGTGTTTTTTTAATTCGAAAGGAACATTAATTACCACTCCATAATTATTAGAATCATTAATAATGGCCAATACATCACCTTCTTGAACATAGTTGCCGTTTTCTACATTAACCGCAGTAATAAACCCAGTTGAACTTGATGGAATTGAAACTGCACTACCAAAATTTAATTTAGGATCTAATTTATTTACATCATTTCCCAGTGCAATTGCTTCTTTTGTTTTTATCGAAAATAAACGCTTTCCTTTTGCAACTTTGTCATTCGTTTTTGCATTAACTGCTGTTATATACCCCGTAATGATTGATTTTATAGGTGTTTTTACGATATAAGAAACCGTTCCCGAAACTTCTTCATAATCATCAATTCCTGTCGTGTCAATAGTTGTTACTGTTACTGGAATAATAGTTTCTGTTTCTGTAATTGCCGCTTCTTGTTTTTTACAAGACTGTAAAAGCATTAAAAATAATACAGTTATAAAGGGTATCGTTATCTTATTTTTCATTTGTATTCCAATAATTAAGTTCATTAATTAACAGTAAGCGCTCTGTATTGTTTTGAGCAATCGCATTTGTAATTGACAGTGAATTCCCCAATGCAATAACAAAATCTGGAATAATTGCGTTTCCAGTGACCAATAATTTATTAAAAGCGTCTAGTAGGGTTTTGTTAATTTTCAATTGAGTTTGCAGCTGATCATTAATCATTTCGTTCTGACTTAATTTTAACACAAGCTGTTCTTGCTGTTGTTTAAACTGTCTTCCAAATTGCTTTTTATAGGCCGCATTGGTTTCTAAAGCCAATTTGTTTTTAGTGATTTGTAGTTTTCTTTGATTTCCGTCATAGATAGGAATCGAAAGGTTGACACCAACACTGTTCCCAAAATTCTTATAATATTGACCTACTAAAGTCGAATTGTAACCGGCATCTGCTAACAATAGTAACGATGGTTTATAATTATTAGCAATATTTTGTTTTTGGTTCTGAATGCTCAAACTATCAATTTCAAATTGCTGATTGTAAATAGAATGCTCTGAATTGATGAGTTGCTTCAATTGAATTTGGGGTTCGATTAATACAATGGTCGATTTTTCATTCGTTCCAGATAAATAATTTAGTATTCCTAAATCATTTTCAAATTGATATTTCATCTGAAGCAGGAGCAACTCTTGCTGTTTTACTGTGGATAAAAACAGCAAATAATCAGTTTGTTTGTAAATGGATTTCTGAGTAAACTTTTTAAGAATTTCTAATTCGGAATTCAATAAACCAAACTGCTTTTGAAGATTCAAAAATTGATTGTTATCAGAAAACGCAACGATATATTGCAAACGAATCGCTTTAGCAATATCATTTTTTGTGATTTTCTTATTAACATCCACTTTATCTTTTAATAAAGTGATGGCACCAAGCTGATTGTTTTTTTGGCTTTTGCCAAATATCTTTTGCGAAAAGCTCACTAAACCACTAAGATTTTGCCCATTACTAATCGCAGTATCATACCCATAATTATTAATTACTGGCGCATAATTAGCAAATAGATTTGCATTTAATTGTGGTTTTAAATTGGCTTTATACAATAAGCTATCTATTGACAAAGAACTGGATTGATTGTTTAAATCGTCTAGCAAAGCCGTATTCAAAAGGGCTTTTTCGATAAAAAAATTCACCTCTCTTTTTTGTGAAAAAGAAGCAAATGAAATAAGTGTCGTTATGAAGAGTAAAAAAATTCGCATGGGATAAAGATAAAAAATTAGAACACCTTTATTTAAAAGATGTTCTAATAATAAACACCGTTAATTATTTCTGATTATTAGTCTTTATTCAGTTTTAAGAATTTCCCTGAAGCATCAAAAATCAAATCACATATTTTTCCATCAATTTTAACCTCCGCTTCATAAGTAACTACATTTTTGTTATCTGTAATTTTAGCTGTTTCTTTGATTTTTTTATTAGGATAAGTCGTTGAAAAATAAGTTAATGCTTTTGCAGGCATTTCAGTTTCTGTGATTTCAATTTCTGTGGCAAGTTTATGACCTAATTTATCATAGTTTGCAGAAGCGTCCTTTCCGTTCATTTTAAACTCTGCTTCAAAACCGTCCTTTTCAATATCCCAATCTACTTTTGTATTTGGATACTCTTTCTGAAAAGCTTCTTTAACTACTTTAGGTACTTCTTTCTTGTCTTTAGACTGTGCACAACCTATAGAAGTTATCGCTATAGCGGCAAATAAAATTACATTTTTCATGATTGCTGTTTTTAAATTATTAAACAAATATCTAACATGAATCTATTTCAAATCTATTTTTAAAATTGGTTGAAAGAAAATAAATGTTTGTTGATTCTAATTTAATCTTTCTACTACAATCAAAAGACGAAATTTTATAGTTGTGATTCGTTTTATTTCAACACGTCTAACTGATCAATAATTTGAATAAAAATATCTTGCCAATAATTTGGGTTATAAGAAAGTGAGGAATCACCAAATCGAATAATTTGAATATTCTTTTCCGGATAGAGGTACAAGTATTGACCGTATAGTCCAACAGCATAGAAACTATTGTATTTTAAAGGCCCTATTCCCCAATTATTATTATAATAATGTCTGTTATTATTAGACGGATCTGAATGTGTTGACTGCTCTACCCACTCTTTTGAAACAATTTGATTTCCTTCCCAATTGCCTCTATTGAGATACAATCTACCAAATTTGGCAAAATCAACTGTCCTTGCCTGTAGGCAACAAAAAGCTTTTTCCATACCATTCTCATCATCCCTGTCTAAACTCCAATAGGCGGCTGCTTCCATGCCTAATGGCTTCCAGATTTTAGTCTCTAAGTAATTAGAAACGGGCTTATTTGTTACTCTTTCAATAATTAAGGCTAATAACTGGGTGTTTGCACTGCTATAATGAAATTCTATATTAGGTGCAGTTTTAATAGTTAATGCTGTTATTTCTTTTCTTAAATCATGTCCCCAATAAAATTCTGCATTATCTGAAACAATATTAAATTCCTGATCTGAAAATTTTATTCCTGAAGTATGTTGAAGTAGATTTTTTATTGTAATCTTCTCAAATCCTGGGTTATTTTTAAATTCAGGTAAATAATCAGTAATAGGGTCATTTATACTTTTAATTTTCCCTTCTTCAACGGCTATTCCTATTAATGTGGACACCATTGGCTTGACCATAGAAAACGAAGAGACTAAGGAAGTGTCCCTATATTTACCATTATATTTTTCATACAAAATAGTATCGTTCCGGATGATCATAAACGAAATTGTATTGTGGAGTTTTACGAAGGTATCGAGAGCAACATTCGTTGGATTTAATGACTTATTAGTTAAACCAATCAATTGCCCTAACTTATAATCTTTATCGGGTTTTATAAAATTAAAAACTGGCGATTGATTGTCAATTTTTCTTTGAGGAAAATGTGAAAAGTCATTCTGACCTGGTAATGCACCAAACCGCATAGTGTTATAAACATCACAAGATGAAATCGCTAACATAATTATTCCTAAGAGTAAAAAAATTATTTTGCTTTTCATCACTTTATTGGGTGTTTTTAAATTAGTAAACAAACAACTACAATGAATCTATTTCAAATCTATCTTTTAAACTGACTTAAAGAAAAAACATGTTCATTGTCTTCGTATTTATATAAAACTGTAATCGAATTTGCTTCTGCTATTTCTTTCACTATCGCTAACCCTAAACCAATAGAATTTACATTAGAAGATTTTTTTTCAAAACGCTCAAAAATACTAACCTCATCTAAAGGTTCTAATGAACCTGTATTGCTTATAAGTAATGCTTGGTCTTTTATCGAAATCGTAATTTGTCCGTTCTTAACATTATGTCTTATAGCATTTTGAATTAAATTATTAATTAAAATAAAACACAATTCTGAATTAATTGTAAAATACAACTCCTCAGTCGGTTCACAAACAAACTGTAGTTTTTTATCCAAAATAAAATCTTCATTTATGGCTTTTATTTTTTCAATTAAAGGAAGTAGTGCTACCGTATCTGTTTTTTCGTATTGTTGGTTTTCTATTTTAGAAAGCAATAACAATGATTTATTTATTCTACTCAAACGACTTGTTGCCTCTTCAATAGAAACTAACAACTTCATCGTCTCTTCATTCAACGAGTTTTCTTGAAGTAGTAAATCTATTTTACCCGTAATTATGGCTAATGGAGTTTGAAATTCATGCGAAGCATTTTCTGCAAATTTTTTCTGGTTTTTATAATCACTAATCATTTTTGAAGTCATGTGATTTATAGAAGAATTTAGTTCGCTGAATTCTGTAATTTCATTTGATTCTAATTTTTTATAGTCCGTTGTATTCACACTAAAATCCTTAATATAATCTAAGGTGTTCTTAAATGGTGTCCAAATGAGCTTGGAAATTTTACTATTTATATACGCTGTAACTAAGAAAAGCAAAAGCAATAAAATAATAAAAACAACAGAGACTACTTCCATTAATTCATCATATTCTATGGTACTCTTCCAAACTTTAATCTGATAATTTTTCCCCTTTACAATAGAATTTTGCTCTATCATTTTACTAGAAATATATTCTTTTTCAATCTCAGAATACATTAAAGTATCCTTTATCGTTTGTGGAATTATCCTGTCTTTTTCAATTTCCTTTATATAAACCTCATTATTGACTTCAAATACATTTAAAACAGTTGTATTTCCTTTTGCGATGTAATTTTCAATTACTTTAACTCTCGTTAACAAAATAGATTCATTGCTTTCTCCAATTTCATTTAGAAGAAAAAAATAGATAAAAATGGCAGAAAATAAAATTACCGGAATGGTATAAAGAATATAATATCGGCTCGTTTTTGTTAGTAGCTTCATAGTTCAGTTTTAAAAGTGTAGCCTATGCCATATATGGACTGAATGTAGTCATTACAATGGGCTGCAAGCAGTTTCTTTCTAAGATTTTTTACGTGATTATAGATGAAATCAAAATTATCAAATTGATCCGCACTATCTCCCCACAAGTGTTCCACCAATGCGTTTTTTTGAATAACTCTATTTTTATTGGCAATAAAATAAACTAATAAATCAAACTCTTTTGAAGTTAAGTTAATCGGACTGTTATTAATCAAGACTTTCCTTTCATCTGGGTATAAAGTGATTTCATTGATAACAATTACATCAACTCCATCAAAATTATTGCGTCTAATCAACGCTTTTATCCGTGCATTTAGTTCGGGTAAATGGAAGGGTTTTGGTAAGTAATCATCAGCTCCTAAATTCAACCCATCTATTTTATCATCGAATGAATTTTTGGCAGAAATAATAATAATTCCTGTTTTTGGTCTGCTGTTTTTAATGGTTTTTATTAAATCTAAACCATTGCCATTAGGCAAAGTAATATCTAATAAAACACAATCGTATTCATATACTTGTATTTTTTCGTAGGCACTATTAAAATCATTTGCTACCTCAACTATATTCTTTTCAAGCTCTAAGTATTGAGTGATACTTTTTTGCATTTCTATTTCATCTTCAACAACTAAGATTTTCATAAATTAAGTTTAAGTAAATAATTCGAAAGTAAAAGTAGCACGTAAATCTATTCTAAATCTATCGCCTTTCAAAAATACAGATTTACTACAGAATTCAAATTTATATTTGGGGATTAATTATTTACAATGAAAAACTTCTTATCGTAAACAATAAAAAATGTAACCGCCTTAATTAAAAAAAATGAATCCCAAATTCCTTTTATTAGCATTAATATGCTGTCAATCAATCTTTGCGCAGGAAATTAAAAATGATTCTATTATCACTAAAAAAATCTCTTATAAAGCATTAATTATTCCTACAGTGCTTATTGGTTATGGGGTAATTGGTATTGAGAGTGATGCAATTAAAAATTTAAATGTAGAAATTAAAGAAGAAGTTACTGAAAATATTGATCACAAAATAACGATCGACGATTTTACACAATACCTACCAGCAGCTTCAGTCTATGGCTTAAATGCAATGGGTATAAAAGGTAAAAGTAATTTTAAAGACAGAACTCTAATTTTGGCTACATCCTATCTCTTAGTTGCAGCTACAACGCTACCATTAAAAAACATCACTCACGTACAACGTCCAGATGGTTCCTCATTTAATTCCTTTCCGTCTGGTCATACAGCAACGGCGTTTGCAGGTGCCGAATTTCTTTGGCAAGAATATAAGGATGTTTCTATTTGGTACGGTATTTCAGGCTATATCGTAGCTACAGGTACTGGTTTCTTTAGGATGTATAATGATCGACATTGGTTAACTGATGTAGCAGCTGGTGCAGGAATCGGTATTTTATGTACTAAAACCGCCTATTGGTTGTATCCAAAAATGCAAAAAATGCTTTTCAAAAAAGAAACAAAAGCGGCTGTTATGGTTGCTCCATTTTATAATGGAAAGCAAACAGGAATTGGATTAGTTGGTAGATTTTAAAGTACTCCTAACAAGTTAATAATAGGTTGTCTAAAATTCTTTTCCCTTTTCTAATCTACGCTTATTTACAAACCACTTTTCAAATTATAAATTTGTAGTTTTGTCCTTCTACATCTCGATAATAAAGTGAAAAACAAACTACTCAACATACCTCCAATACCAGCCGTACTTTTTGCGATAATAAGTGTTCAGTCTGGTGCTGCAATTGCAAAAAGTCTTTTTCCTGCTATTGGTGCAGCTGGAACTGCCTCCCTGAGAATAGGTATTTCGGCTATCATACTCTTCGCAGTTTACAGACCAAACCTTTTCAAGATTACCCCAAAGCAATGGAAAGTTGTAATTCCCTATGGTTTGTGCCTCGGAGCTATGAATTTAATTTTTTACATGGCAATAGAGCGTATTCCCATTGGACTAGCGGTAACACTAGAATTTATAGGGCCGTTACTAGTAGCTGTTTTTGGCTCAAAACGTTTTATAGATTATTTGTGGGTACTTCTGGCAGCGGCAGGAATTGTTTTGATTGCTCCGTGGACAAATAACGGAATAAACGTATTAGGTGTCTTATTTGCTTTATTAGCAGGAGCCTTTTGGGCTTTTTATATTGTTTTGGGAGGGAAAGTATCGAAAATAATGAAAGATGGAGAGGCTGTTGCAACCGGAATGCTTTTTGCTTCGCTGTTGATTGTCCCTTTTGGAATAATGGGAAACGGATTCAGTAATCTCACACCAACATTTCTTTCTTTAGGAGTAGCGCTTGCTCTTTTGTCCAGTGCCATTCCTTTTACATTAGAAATGAAAGCACTGGGTCAACTTCCAGCACGTACATTTAGTATTTTAATGAGCCTAGAGCCGGCGGCAGCTTCTATTTGTGCGCTGATTTTCTTGCAAGAATACCTTGCTCTTAACGAGGTGGTAGCCGTTGTTTTTGTAGTAGTCGCTTCCGTTGGATCGACACTTACAGCCAAATCACAAACCTAATGTATATTTTATTTTTAAAGAAATTGGCATAAGCCAAAGCGCTATTCCAGCGGTTCTGTTCTTTAATTAATTAATTTTATTCCCTACTTCTCGGATTTCTCTTCGCAGTTCTCTAAACATGTCCTTTAAACTCTCTGCACTCAAATCATCTGGTGTAAACTCATTAGTAGCAATACTGCAGGCATACTGCCAAATTTCCAGAATCTCCGAAGCTTTAATTTCATAAGGTAAATAAATCGTATTGTCAGAATGCAGCATCAATGCGTTTTTCCCGTTTTTATTCAATCGTTTGTACACTATTCCCTGACTTTTGGTGATCACGATATAGGTTTTCCCGTCCATTACATCACCCAACCTTTCTACATATTGCCCTACGACAAAGGAACCTTTCTTATGTGGCGGCATGGAATCTCCATCTACAGGAAAGGCTCGGAATTTTCCGTTTCGTAAAAAAGGAAGCGAAATATGCTGTAAACTTTCTATAAATTCCGGATCGGCATAACCGCTAAGATATCCTGCCTGTGCTTTATGAGGAACAATTTCTATAATATTCTCCCCTTGCTGGTCAACGGTTATCGGCAATAATATCCTATTGTCTCCCAATTTTAACAAGTCTTCAATGGGTATTTTCTGCACGTCAACCGAGAGTAAAATATCAATACTGACATGGAAATAATACGATATCCTCTTCAAAATATCATACGGAGGTTCAGAACTGCCGTCTTCATATTTGACATACCTTCCTCTTGTTATTAAAAGATTTTGAGCTAGTTTTTCCTGAGAAATACCCTTTTTAATTCTTAGCTGTCTGATGTTGTCGGAAAATAAAGACATAGTTATTTTGTTATAATTTGTAACAGCAAATATACTTTATTTTGTTATAATCTGTACTAATTTTGTAGTTCAAATTTGCCGGAAAAAATTTTAGATGAAATGGATAAATGTATAATTTGAAAAACAAAATCAATATGGCAAGGTCAATAGTACACATGGATATGGACACTTTTTTTGTGTCCTGCGAAAGGTTAACCAACTCAAAACTAAATGGTTTGCCACTCATTATTGGCGGTGGTGACAGAGGCGTGGTCGCTTCTTGTTCCTATGAAGCCCGAACGTTTGGAGTTCGCTCTGCAATGCCCATAAAAATGGCACTGCGCCTTTGTCCGCAGGCAAAAGTAATGAAAGGTGATATGGAATTGTATTCTAAATTATCCCATGATATTACGCAAGTCATTGAAGAGAAAGCGCCTATTGTAGAAAAAGCAAGCATCGATGAATTTTACTTGGACATCACGGGAATGGATCGGTTTCATGGTTGTTACCAATGGACAAACGAACTCTCACAATCAATCACTAAAGAAACAGGATTGCCTTTAAGTTTTGCATTATCGGTTAACAAGACGGTTTCTAAAATTGGAACTGGCGAATCGAAACCAACAGGGAAATTAGAGATTCCAGAAACTATGGTGAAGTCTTTTTTGAATCCGTTGTCCATCCAAAAAATCCCCATGGTTGGCGACGTTACTTTTCAATTGCTTTCGCGCATTGGCATTCGAACCATTCAAACGCTATCAGAAATGCCTGCAGAGGTGCTGCAGCAAATGATTGGTAAAAACGGTATCGATATCTGGAAAAAAGCAAACGGTATTGACAACAATCCGGTGGAGCCTTATACAGAGAGAAAATCAATTTCGACAGAACACACCTTTGGTCAGGACACTATCGACATTCAAAAATTAAAATCAATACTGGTAGGCATGGTCGAAAAACTGGCTTTTCAGTTGCGTTCTGAGGAATGGCTGACCTCAACGGTCGTAATAAAAATACGCTATTCTAATTTTGATACCGAAACAAAACAATGCCGAATCCCATACACTTCGGCTGATCATACTTTGACAAGAAGTGTCACCGAATTGTTTGACAAGTTGTATCAGCGTCGGATGCGGTTGCGGTTAATTGGTATTCGCTTTAGCGGGTTGGTTCGCGGAACGTACCAAATCAATATGTTTGAAGATACGGAGGAAATGCTGTCGCTGTATCAGGCGATGGATCGAATGAAAAAACGCTATGGTTTTGATGCTGTAGCTCGTTGTGCCGGCGCCACTCTCAAAGTAAAAAATAAATAATGTACCTCAACTGCCACTCTTATCACAGCCTGCGTTATGGCACTATTCCCTTAACCGAATTAGTGCAACTGGCCGCCGCATACGGTGTACAATCCATGGCATTAACTGACATAAATACGGTTACCGGAATTTATGATTTCATCAAAGAATGTCAGGCTGTTGCTATAAAACCCATCGTCGGAATTGAATTTCGGTACAATAACAAACTACTTTACATTGGCTTAGCCAAAAATGCTCTAGGTCTTGCCGAAATGAACCGTTTTCTGACCCAGCATAATTTCGATAAAACGCCCCTACCCGCTCAAGCACCCCAATTTCATAATGTAAGTATTATATATCCGATCGAAAATGCTCCTGCTATTTTTAGAGATTTTGAATTTTTGGGTATGCGTCCAGAGCAGCTTCCGATGTTATTTCATAATCAATGGAAAAGCAAACTGGAGAAAATGGTGGTTTTGCAACCAGTGAATTTCAGAACAAAGAGAGAATTTAATCTGCATAAAATACTTCGGGCAATTGATACCAATGTCATTTTATCAAAACTTACCGAAGCCGATTATTGCAGGACATCAGAAACGATGATTCCATTAGAAGAACTGCTGGATAAATTTAGTGATTACCCTCAAATTATTGAAAACACCGAAAGCATCATTGCCGAATGTAATTTTGAATTCGAATTTAAAACACCCAAAAACAAAACCAATTATACAGAAAGTGGAGAAAACGATATCCAGCTACTGACAAGCCTTGCCAACCAAGGCTTAATAAAGAAATATGGCAACAATAATCTTCCAGCACGTGCCAGAGTAGAGAAAGAATTGAAAGTCATCCATGAGCTAAAGTTTAGCGGTTATTTTTTAATTACCTGGGATATTATTCGGTACAGCAACAGCATGGGATTCATGCATATTGGGCGAGGGAGCGGTGCCAACAGCATCGTGAGTTATTGCCTAGGTATTACAGACATTTGCCCGCTCGAATTGGACTTGTACTTTGAACGTTTTTTAAACCTGAACCGCAAAAGCCCGCCCGACTTTGATATTGACTGGAGTTGGAAAGAGCGGGATAGTATTCTCGAATACATTTTTAATCGGTACGGTCGAGATCATGTGGCTTTTTGTGGTACCAATGTAGAATTCAAATACCGTTCGATATTTCGGGAAGTGGGCAAAGTTTTTGGTTTACCCAAAGAGGAACTGGATACTTTGGCAAAAAACCCAATGCAGCTGCACGATACTAATTCGGTAGTTGCTTTGGTGCAAAAATACGGCATGCTACTCGAAAAATATCCCAATCAACGCAGCATGCATTCCTGCGGAGTATTAATTTCAGAAGAGCCAATTACAAATTACACCGTTTTAGAAATGCCCCCGAAAGGCTTTCCCATTGTTTTGTTTGACATGCACGTAGCCGAAGATATTGGCTTTGAAAAATTTGATATTCTAAGCCAGCGTGGCATTGGTCATATTGACGACACGGTGAAACTGGTTAAAAAAAACCGCGGAATTGAAGTCAATATCCGAGATACGGCATTGTCAAAAAATGAAGCAAAGTGCAATGAATTTTTAAGTACTGGAAAAACCATTGGCTGTTTTTATATCGAAAGTCCCGCGATGCGTGGCTTATTGCGAAGACTCAAATGTGAAGATTATAAAATATTGGTCGCTGCATCCTCCATCATTCGCCCTGGTGTGGCGCAAAGTGGTATGATGAAAGAGTACATTTTTAGACACAACCATCCCGATCAATTTGAATATTTTCATGAAACATTCAAAGAACATCTAGGAGAAACCTATGGCGTTATGGTGTATCAGGAAGATGTAATCAAAATCGCACTGCACTTTGCAGGAGTTCCCGCCTCTGATGGAGATATTCTACGTCGGGCGATGAGTGGCAAAGGACGCTCCATGGCAGCATTGCAAAAAGTAAAAGATAATTTCTTTGCGTGCTGTGCTCAAAAAGGACATCCTTTAGCGCTCAGTCAGGAAATATACCGACAGATAGAGTCTTTTGCGGGTTACTCTTTTTGCAAGGCACACTCGGCTTCTTATGCGGTCGAAAGTTATCAAAGTCTGTACTTGAAAGTGTATTATCCTGTAGAATTTATGGTGGCTGTAATCAACAACCAAGGCGGTTTTTATAGGACGGAAGTCTATGTGCATGAGGCTAAAATGTCTGGCGGTATCATCAATACTCCCTGTGTGAATAAAAGCGAGTATGAAGCTACCGTTTATGGCGTTGACGTTTATCTGGGTTTGATGCAACTCGAAGGCCTCGAATCTAAAACAGCACATCGCATCATTGCAGAGCGCAATACGAACGGGAAATACCAATCACTCGAAGATTTTATCAATCGCATTCCGATAGGTATAGAGGGGATCCAAATATTGATTTTCATTGGTGCCTTCCGCTTTACAACTAAGACAAAAAATCAATTGCTCGTCATCGCCAGATTGATTCTGGTGAATTTCAAACCAGAGAATCGGAATTTAATGCTACTTCAGGAACCGGTCAAAGAATACACGCTTCCGGTATTAGAACGTTCTCCTTTTGAAGATGCCTTCGACGAAATAGAACTACTCAGTTTTCCAGTCTCCTGCTCCCCATTCGATTTGTTGCAGACAAAATACCGCGGTGATGTATTGGCCAAAGATTTATTGCAACATCATAAGAGAACCGTGAAAATGCTGGCGTATCTTATTTCGAGGAAACACGTGCCTACCAAAAGAGGTACTATGTATTTTGGAACCTGGATTGATGCCGAAGGAGAATTCTTTGACACAGCCCATTTTGCTGATAGTTTACAGAAATATCCTTTTCAGGGCGGAGGTTGTTATTTGTTATTAGGAACTGTCGAAGTCGATTACCACTTCCCTACTATTACCATCACCAAAATGGCAAAAATGCCGTTCATACCTGACCCGCGTTATTCTAATTCCACAGACCGACAATACAAAGCGCATCAACAAATTAAAGAAGATGTGAGTATGACCCATCGAGCGCCTTATCCACAGGAAATTAATCTACCAAGGCATAAGATGAATTCCAATTGATTATTTTTCGAGTAAAAAACGTTCTTTCTGTTATTTTGGAACCACAATTTTTGCTTTGAAACCTTTATTAATTTGAGAATCGAAAGTAAGTATTCCGTTGACTGCCTGAATACGGTTTTCTGCATTTTGTAAACCATTTTTCAAAACTAGTTTTTCCGAGAAGCCTACCCCATTATCTGAATAGTCTATTTTTAGATTTTTTTGATCGCAATCAAAACCAATGATCACAAAGCTTGCTTGGCTGTATTTTTTCATATTGACCATGAGTTCTTGCAATACTCTTTGTACCGCGATCTTTTTCTCGGTTTTTACTTTCGACCAATCTATTGGATTTCCGTTTTTAATAATGACTTCGGTACTGCGGCTTTTATAGCTACTTAGCATTTGCTTTAAATTCTGGTCAAAACTCTCTCCCGTTTCTATATTACTATTCTCCCTAGAGAAATTTCGCGTCCTAACATATATTTTATCAAGGTTATCTATCAGCGTTTCCTTTTTTACAGGATTCTGTAAATCTTGAGTTTCGGCAAAAGTCATTGCATAAAAAACATCATTGGCCAGTTCATCATGGAGTTGTTTAGAAATACGAGTTTCCGTATTATAACTAGCTTCTAAGCGTTCTTGTCGGTTTTTATTTCTATAATAATTAATCAAATACCCTATAGTTCCAAGTAAAAGAAGGGATCCAAAAACTAAGAGATACTTCTGGCTCTTTTGTGTTTCTAGTTGGAGTAAGGTTTCTGCTCTTTGTCCTTTGTATTTTATATTTTCTAAAGTTGTCTTTCTCGAATCATATTTAATTTTAGCAAACTGATTTTTGGCTTTACTACGTACTGTTTTAATACTATCGTTAAGATTTATGAACAATGTGGCATAGCTGTTCACTCCTTTTTCCAGATTATAAGACATTAAGAGTTCCAACGCCTCTAGTCGTTCATCAATACTTTGATGTTTTGTGGCTACTTTATAAGCCAGTAATGCATTTTCCTTCGATTTTTGATAGTCTCTATTTTTATAAAAATCGGCCAAATGCAAATAGCTTTCAATACTCCTATAGGAATCGTTAATTTTAGTTCTGATTTCTAGACCCTCATTCATTAACCTCAACCCCTCTAGAATCTGATTGTCTTTATAATAAGCAAACCCCAAATTGTCAATAATTATGGCCCTTTTATTGGGTAACGTATCTAAAATATTTGATTTTAAAATTGGCTTTAAAATAGCAATAGCCTTTCTGTACTCTTTTTCTTTTATATAAACAGTAGCGATATTATTGAACGCTGTCACTTTATATACAGAATCGTTTGTTGCTTTTAAAATTGTAGCATAATAGCGAACGGCGTCATCATAATTTTTTACTTCTTTTGCTGCAATTCCGAATAAATTATTTGCAGCCATTTGATATTGCAAATCATTCTTTATGTATGGCAAAGCCTCCATCAAGGTTTCTTCACTACTATAATAATCGCCATAGGTCTGCTGAATATGTGCCATTCCAAGTAGATTATAGGCAATGTAAGGGCTGTTCCCATCACTTACAAATAATTCTTTTGACTTGTTATAATAATAGAAAGCACTATCGACTTTATTATCCCTATAAAACAAATCGCCTAGTTCAGAGTATTTTTTGGCTTGGATGCTACGTTTACTTTTATTGTTTTTAGTACTAGCAGAAACTGTTTTAGTATCTTTTTGACAAGAGGTAATTAAAAACAAAAGCAACAAAATATAAATCGGGGGACGCAACATATAAAATTAGTTTCCCCGAAATTAGTATTAAATAGTAAATTAAAGCTCCTTATTTTGGATTTTTTGAAGGTGTTATGGTAATTATGTTATCCACACACTTCTTATTCCAACGTCAAAGACAGCTAATGCAAAGCACATCAGCAAATTGAAGAAGGTGTGAGCACGACTCATCGAAACACTATCGCATAGGAAGTCAATCTGCCAAGGCATAAGATGTCTAAGACTTTTTTATGATGAAGTTTGTACCGCGGAATTTGTACTTAGTCTAAATGATAAAATTTTGAAATCAAAAATTTCAAAACAAAATAAAGCACGCTTACAACCACTACAAAAGAAATTAGGAAGCTAATCAGATTCACAACAATATTAGGAATAAACTTCAGTCTGGGATGCGAAAAGTAAGGCTCACGATGAAGTCTCTCGTGGAAATTTTCTTTTACTATTTTTATTTTTTTCTTGATAACAACCTATTTTTACGCGCTACACTCACCACTATAAATTGAAAAAACAATTACATCGTTGCAGCTGAATTACTAATTTTAGCCCCCTTTTTGACACTACTAAATTAAACAATTAATTCAATATAAAGTAATTACAAAACGGAAAGAACACGGTGTTTAGCTCTCCGTTTTATCATTTAATCGAATTCTCTGTTGTTTTAGGCTGTTACCTCTTTGGACAATGGAACTTGAGCCATCGCTCTTTCGGCAATTGCTGTGATTGATAACGAAGGATTTACTCCTGGATTTGCTGATATCATAGCGCCGTCAATGACAAACATATTTTCATACCCAAAAACTTTGTTGTTTTTGTCTATTACTCCTTTTGAAGGGTCTTTTCCCATAACTGCCCCACCTAAAACATGAGCCGTCGATGGTATACCGGCAACGGCTTCTAAAACAAAAGAAGTTGCTTTTCCATTAACTATCTTGCTGTATTTATCCGTCAAGTCTCTCGACTCCGGAATATCAGCAGTTGGTTTTACTCCTGAGCTCATATTGGAAGACATTCCTCCAAAAAAGTTGTTCTTAAATTTCAATGTACTGTCTATGGATTGCATGAATAACAAAACGGTAGTACTTTTTGACCAGCTGTTCCTAAAATAAATTTTGAAGTAACTCGAAGGATATTTTAGCAGTTGTTGTACCATATTTACAAAACGAGCTCCTGCATTTTTTCCGTGAGAAATAGGCAAATGAAGTAATTTCCAGAAACCGGATCCCTCAGCATAGCGCACAATTTCTAAATGACTGTTATCATCTGTATGCAATAAACTTCCTATCGCCACTCCTTTTGATAAATTTTTATCTTTATCCAAAGTAGAAACGCTAATCAGGGTTTCATTGTTTGTCCTGATATCGTCTCCTAATTTATCTGACAATAACGGAAGCGATTTCATTTTAAGTTTAAGCAAGAGTTTTACGGTTCCCAATACCCCGCCTGAAAAAATCACCCCTTTTGAAGTGAATTCCTTTTTCTTCTTGAAAAATTGAGTGCTGGACTTAACAGAAATTTTAAATCCTGTTGCTCCCTCCTTACCGTCTATAGGTTTTACATCATAAACTTCATTTTCAGCTAGAATTGTAGAACCTAAATTTTGAGCTAAATAAAGATAATTTTTGTCTAACGTATTTTTTGCATTATGCCTGCAACCCGTCATGCATCCTCCGCAAAAAGTACATCCTGCTCTATCTGGACCTCTACCATCAAAATAGGGGTCTTTTACTTTTTGTCCTTCCTTCCCAAAGAAAACAGCCACATCAGGATGCTCAAATTGATCTTCGCGTCCCAACTCTTTTGCTAATTCTTTTAAAGCAATATCACCATCAAACAATTTTGGATTTTTAGAAGCGCCCAACATTCTAAGCGCTTGTTGATAGAAAGGTTTGAGTTCCGTTTCCCAATCCTCGAGTTCACTCCAGCTTCCTGATTTATAAAAATTAGTTTTAGGAATGGGTAAGGTATTGGCGTAGACCAAAGAACCACCACCAACTCCTGTTCCTGAAATAATTACGACATGCCTGAAAATACTCATTTTCATGATACCAAAGAAACGCAAATACGGCATCCAAAGCCATTTCCTTAGATTCCAATTAGTCTTGGCAAAATCATTCGCCTTGTACCATTTCCCTTTTTCTATTACTAGTACTTTATATCCTTTCTCTGAAAGTCGTAAAGCACTTACTGAACCGCCAAACCCGCTACCTATAATTATATAATCAAAATCGTATTGCATACTTTTAAGTTGTCTTTTAAACGGTTTTCTTTATTTCTAATTTTTGTCAGGTCTTTATGTAAATTCCTCAACAGATTTTAACTTGAACTTTCAAGCCTGTATTATCTTATTTATTTCAACATAACTGCTTACTATAAAGCCTACTAAACTGAAATAAAAATACTAGCTGGCCCTAAAAATAGGCCTTTTCGTATAATAAAAAAACTTATATTTATAAAATGGTAAATAAATTATTTCTTTTGCTGTTTTTAATATCTCCCTTGCTAAGTAATTCACAAGAATATGTGGATCTACTGAACCTAAGCTATTCTAAAACAGGAGATACTTCTTTCGAAAATAGTTCTGAACACACCACTATTTCGATTTTTGACTCTAAAGTAACTTTACCTATTGTTTTAAATGAAAAAACAGCCCTTATCACTGGATTTGATTTCAACATTAAAAAACTACAATTACTTCCTTACTCTAATTTCAGCAAATTATACTACACTCGCCTTAAACTAGGTTTTTCTACTCAGCATTCTGATCGCTGGACCGGAACTTATATCTTACTTCCCATACTAGCTTCTGATTATAAAAATATAGGCGCAGATGATATTTATATGGGAGGAATTGCGGTATGGACGTATAAAAAGCGTAAAAATTTTAATTATAAATTTGGAATATATACTGGTAATGAAGCCTTTGGTTTTTACATTACTCCTTTACTGGGTATTTACTACCTCAACCCTGATTCTCGTTTTGAAATTAGCGCTTTACTACCGGGGTTTTTTGACATGAATTTTGGTGTTTCCAGTAAAACGAGACTGGGAATCGACTATAAAGGAAACTCTGAAACTTTCAAAATTCACAACGATAATCCCCTAACTTATTCAGAAAATAACTCCCTCGAGCTTTCGTCCTACGTTCAAAATAATTCATTTGACAAAAACCTTCTTCTACGTTTAAAAATTGGATATTCTACAAACAGTTATGATGTATATGCCGTTAATGATAAAATTGATCTATCAATTACTCCTTTTAAGTTTGGGAACAACAGAACTAAATTAAATTCTGAATTAGACTATAGTGCTTTTTTAAAGGTCGAAGCGAGATATCGGTTCCCTATTTCCAGGAAATAAAATTGTCATTGAATAAAAAATTATCGAAAATTTTGTTCCTTAAAAAAAATCTTCATTTAAAATTCATTTAAGGAATGTAATTTTGACTTAATAATAAGGCTTTAGATAAAATGAAAACAAATAATCAAATTTCATGTAAAATATTCTAGAAATATTTATATTAGAAGACTTGGTAATGAAGGTTATAGACAAAATTTTCATAATCAGAATTTTAATCGAAATGCAAATAGAAACTAAGGAAGCGCTTTTAACAGAAGTCGATCGATGTCACATCGAACCAGTAACAGTGCTAGAAGGAGTCATCAATGAATTTGAAAAAAAAATAGTTTAAATTTAGTAAATAGTTATTGTTAGTTCGAAAGTCAGTGAAGCAATTTACTGACTTTTTTTTT
>TARA_R110002126_G_scaffold22787_2_pt1 | contig 131665 bp, 123 predicted proteins | sample TARA_R110002126 | Tara Oceans TARA_R110002126 (sample SAMEA4397536) | marine metagenome | biome: Polar Biome; feature: [DCM] deep chlorophyll maximum layer (ENVO:01000326); material: water (ENVO:00002006), including particulate matter (ENVO:01000060) such as... | depth 30 m
TAACAAAGATCTTCTTTTTCCTACTAGCAATACTAATGAACGCTCTGTGTTATAATCGTGACGATTTTTTTTCAAATGTTCTGTTAGGTGGCTAATTCTGAAAGTGAACAAAGCAATTTGAGCTTCTGCTTTACCTGTGTTTGTTTTTTCTCCGTGTTGTGCGAAGATGTCTTCTTTAATCTCTTTAGTTAAATACATTCCAATATTTGTTTAATGATTTTTATGTATGTCATACAGCTATTGTAGGACGGGTGCAAAAGTACTATTTATTTTTGAAATAATATTTAAATTTATAAATATTTTAAGTTTAAATCAATTCCCGTTTTTGAGCTGGCTCTTTTATGATTTAATTTCAAAGAGAGTCTTAGTATAGTTTTGCAATCTCCTGATTTACAAATTCTAAAAATTTCTCGTCAGCCTCTGTAAAAGGATCTAAAACATGACTGTCGATGTCAATTTGTCCAATGTTTTCTCCGTTTACAAAAAGAGGAACCACTACTTCAGACTTTACCGTGAAGCTGCAGGCGATGTAATTGTCTTGTGCTGCTACATCAGGGACAACAAAGTTTTCATTTGAAACCGCTACCTGTCCACAAATACCTTTTCCAAAAGGAATAACAGTATGGTCCGTCTCTGCTCCTACATAGGGTCCTAGATGCAAGGTTTTTGTGTCTTGATTTGCAAAATAAAATCCAACCCAATTGTAATAATCTACATTGTCTTGTAATAGTTGGCAAACGGATAGAAGTTTTTCGTCTCTAGAAAGACTATTATTTAATGTAATTGCAGTTACCTTTGGTTGTAATTCCTGAAATGTCATGTTTTCTGATTTTTATACAAAAGTATTTAAAGTCTCTTTCAAAAATTATATAAATTTGTTAAAAAATAGATTTTGAAAAAATATTTTATTCGTTATAAACCTTTTTTACTGTTTTTGACAAAGTTTTTTTTGACTTTTATTATTCTTACGGTACTATATCAAGGTTTTTTGGGTAGGTTCGAAGATAATAAGATTGATTCTATTACCAAATTAGTTGCCAGAAATACAGAACAGTTAGTGGGTTTATTTCATACGGACGTAGCGTTAGAAGAAAATAAAGCAGAAACTTTTATTAAGTTGCTTTATAATCAGAAGTATGTTGCTCGGATGATTGAGGGATGTAACGCTATTAGCATCATCATCTTATTTATTTCATTTGTTGTGTCATTTTCAGGAAAGTTAAAGCCCACCTTGCTTTTTATTTTTGGAGGGAGTGTCGTGATTTATATATTAAATGTGATGCGAATCGCGCTGCTAACTGTCTTGATGTATCATTTTCCAAAGCAAGAGCCTTTGCTGCATGGAGTATTATTTCCTCTATTCATTTATGGAGTAGTTTTCATTTTGTGGGTAATTTGGGTACGTAAATTTTCATTATATGCTAAAAACACTGCTGTCACATAAGTTAAGAATTTTTCTGGGATTAGTGTTTGTAGTATTACTTGCTACGGTACGTGCTTATGAAAATCAATTGTTTTATGACCCTTTTTTGAATTATTTCAAAAGCGACTTTAATGTCTTGCCATTACCTTCTTATAACCCTTTTTGGTTATTCATTGGATTGCTGTTCCGTTATGGACTGAATTCTATGCTGTCATTAGGGTTGATTTATGTGCTTTTTAGAGATGTTACAATGATTAAGTTCGCTTCATTTCTTTATATTTTTTTCTTTCTTATTTTTGTATCCTTATTCTATACTATTATTTATTTGTACGGGGCTAACAATGACATGGTGCTTTTTTATGTACGGCGATTTCTGATTCAACCTATTTTTGTGATTTTGTTTATCCCTGCATTTTATTATCAGAAGCTAAATAATTAGGTTTTCTGATACTATTTTAAATTAACAATCTGCAAATATTTTAAAGAATCTTAAGTTAGATTTTTTAAAATATTTGCAGATTGTAATACAATTAGTGTGCTATGATTGCCTAGTTCTTAGCTTTCCAGTAATGCCTTAAATCTAGAGTATAAGGATATTCAGGATTGATTAACTCTATAGGAGTGTCAGGTTTAAGTTCTGATTTAGATTCTACTAAAAATCGAGAAGTTGCGGCCTGGTTTGATATTGCTTCTGTTCCTATTGCTGCAATAGTCGTAGAAGGAGTGTGACCAAAATCCCAAAAACGGCTCATTTTTCTTGATTCTGCTTCAAAGCTATTTACAGGGTAGGTGTCAAAACTTCTTCCTCCAGGATGATTTACAAAATAAGTACAACCACCAATAACTTTATTGTTCCAAGTATCTACTAAGTCAAAAACTAAAGGTACGTCAATACCAATGTTTGGATGCAATGCGGATGGTGGATTCCAGGCTTTGTAACGAATTCCAGCTACGTATTCTCCTTTTGTTCCTGTGCTTCTTAATGGAATTCTGCATCCTTTGCATAATAATATATGACGGTCTGGAACAATTCCAGAAACTTTTACTTGTAAACGTTCTAATGATGAATCTACAAAACGAGAAGTTCCCGTACTAGAAAGCTCTTCTCCAAGTACGTGCCAAGGCTCTATACCTAATCGGATTTCTAATTGAACGTTATCAATAGTAACGTTACCATGATGTGGAAATCTAAATTCAAAGAATGGATCAAACCAAGAAATATCAAAGTTATATCCAGAATCTTTTAAATCATTAACTACATCGATCATATCTAAATAGGCAAAATGAGGTAGTAAAAATTTATCATGCAACTCAGTTCCCCAACGAATTAGTTTTTTCTCATAAGGTTCTTTCCAGAATTTAGCTACTAAGGCACGAACTAATAAATTTTGAACCAAATTCATATGCTTGTGCGGCGGCATATCAAAAGCACGTAACTCTAAAATACCTAACCTTCCTGTTGAGGAATCTGGCGAATATAATTTATCAATACAAAATTCAGTCCTGTGTGTGTTTCCGGTAATGTCCGTCAATAGGTTTCTAAAAATTCTATCTACCATCCAGAATGGAACTTCTTTGTCTTTTGGAATTTGTTCAAACGCAATTTCCATTTCGTATAATTTCTCATCTCTTCCTTCATCTATTCTCGGCGCTTGACTCGTAGGTCCAATAAAAGGGCCTGCAAATAAATAGCTTAAAACGGGATGATGTTGCCAATAAGTTATTAAGCTTCGCAGTAAATCAGGTCTTCTTAATAGTGGACTGTCTTCTGGTTTTTCAGCTCCTAGAGTTACGTGATTTCCTCCGCCAGTTCCAGTATGACGACCATCAACCATAAATTTATCTGTCCCTAAACGGCATAAAAAGGCTTCTTCATATAATGCAGAAGTGTTATCAACTATTTCTTGCCATGTTTTTGCAGGATGCACATTTACTTCAATCACACCAGGATCTGGGGTAACCATCATTTTCTCAACTCTGTAATCAGTTTTAGGTTGGTAACCTTCAATTCTAACAGGCATTTGTAGTTTTTCTGCCGTAATTTCAATTGAGGTAATTAAGTCGATATAGTCCTCCAGATAGTCTGTAGGAGGTAAAAAGATATATAGCATTCCGTCACGTTCTTCTATACACATTGCTGTAATAAAAGTATCAACTTCAAATAAGGTTTCGTCTTTTTCCTCGTTCTTTTTCTGCTTATCTTCTTTTTTGGATAAAACCCTTTTTGCTGCTTCAAATAGTTTCGAAATAGTTCCGTAACGTTTTTTTACTTTTTCATCATAATCACCTAAAGCAGGTAAATCTTCAAATAAGCTTCTGTCCACAACAATTTCTCTCTTGTTTTTAGAAGTTTTTGGAAGTGAATCCAATGGTAAACGTAATCCGATTGGGGAATTACCAGGAACTAAAAAACAATTTCCTCTTCTAAATTCCCAAGCGCAGCTTTCCCAATTATCAGCAACATGGTCCTTTCGTATTGGGAGAACAAATCCTGCTGGATTGTTCAAGCCTTTTTCTAAAAGCATCGCTAGCTTATGTCTTTCTACAGAATCTTTTAAATTTACTTTTAAAGGATCTAAATTTACAGGAAGCTTTCCTTCTTCTAAAGCCCAATAGATAGGGTCTTCGTAAGTTGGTGTTACGTTTTTAGAATCAATTCCTAAATGTTTGGTAAGTTCAGTTGCAAATTTTTCAGCATCGTGGAAGTTGAATTTTGTTTCTCCTTCTTTGGCTACCAAAGCGTCATTTTTCCATAATGGCAAACCGTCTTTTCTCCAGTATAATGCATATTGCCAACGAGGGAATAATTCGCCAGGATACCATTTACCTTGTCCAAAATGGATAAATCCTCCGTGAGCAAATCGCTGTTTTAAACGAAGTGCTAAATCATAAGCTAATTTTCGTTTCAAAGGACCATCAGCGGCAGTGTTCCATTCAGCACCCTCGAAATCATCAATAGAAACGAAAGTGGGTTCTCCACCCATTGTTAGGCGCACATCGCCTTCAATTAAATCTTTCTCAACATCATTTCCTACCTGCATAATATCTTCCCATTGCTTGTCAGAATAGGGTTTTGTTACGCGTGGATCTTCATGAATTCTGGTTACCGTATTTTCAAAGTCAAAACTAACTTCGCATTTTTCTGTGGCACCAGTTACAGGTGCTGCGCTTTCATAATGTGGTGTGCAACACAATGGGATATGTCCTTCGCTTGCAAAAAGTCCAGAAGTTGGATCAAGTCCAATCCATCCAGCACCTGGTAGGTAAACTTCAACCCAGGCATGTAAATCTGTAAAATCTTTTTCAGGTCCAGAAGGTCCGTCTAGAGATTTAACATCGGGAGCTAATTGTACAATGTATCCAGAAACAAATCGTGCAGCTAATCCAAAGTGGCGTAAAACATGAATCAATAACCAAGCAAAATCTCTGCAAGATCCACTCTTGATACGCAAAGTTTCTTCGGGTGTTTGCACCCCAACTTCCATTCGTAAATTATAACTAAGTTCTTTGTAAACGGCTTGATTGATTGAGACTAAAAAATCATTAGTTGGTACTGATTTGTTTAGCTTTAGACCCTCCATAAATTTCAGGAAAATAGGACTTTCTTCGGTTAAATTTAGGTAAGCGGTTAATTCTTGTTGAAGCATTGGGTCATATGTAAAAGGAAATTCCTCTGCATATTCTTCTACAAAATAATCAAATGGGTTAATAACTTGCAGTTTTGCAATTACTTCCACTTCTACCGTTAGCTCTTTAATTTTTTCAGGAAAAACGATGCGGGCTTGGTAATTTCCAAAAGGATCTTGTTGCCAATTTATGAAATGGTTTTCTGGAGATATTTTAAAAGTATAGCCTTCAATAGCAGTTCTTGAATGTGCAGCAGGACGAAGTCTAAAAACATGTGGAAACAACTTAACACTTCGGTCAAAAGTGTAAGTTGTTTTGTGGGATAGGGCAATTTTAACAGCCATAATAGTAGTATTTTGTTTTTGACAATTTAATAAAAAAATATGTCATTAATATAGGTTCGGATAAGATATAAAAACATATAGGAAAATGAAAGTTTAGACACTATAAAATTATGGATACTATAAATTAAGTCCTTTTTAATAAGAAATAAAAAAGTCATCAGAGGCATACATCGGAATTAAATCTCCATTTAAATTTTCACATTCAATATTCATATATGTACAAGAAGCATTTCCAAAAAGACTTGCAACGGCAACTTCTGAACCGTCTTTTCCATGAGCGATTTTAACTAAACTACTTAAATTTGATAAGCGAGTGGGATCAAAAATGATCCATTGTCCACCTATATAAACCTCAAAACAAGCATGAATATCTGGCGGATTAATATTTGTTGCATAGCATGTAAAATATCTTGCAGGAATGTTTAACGCTCTACATAGAGCAATTCCAAGATGAGCAAAATCTTTACAAACACCTTCTCGCTGGTTCAATGTGTCATAAGCGGATGTGCTTGCGTCAGTTGTCCCTGGTACATAGTCGACATTATTAAATATCCAATCATTTACCGCAACTGCTTTTTCAATATCAGATTGTAGATATCCAAAAAGTTTAAAAGCCAAGTTCATTAATTTATCAGAAGGGCAAAGTCTACTTGGAGATAAATAAGGCACGATTTTATTATCTAAATCAAAAATAGAAGTGTTTTTAAACAATGTTTTTTTGCTTACTGTTTTATATTTAACGTCTATTTCCCCTTGATAACATACTTGAAATGGTACAAATTCATTGGCTTGAACTGTAATGAATCTAATTTTTGAATCCGGTAAAGAGAATTCTTTAAAAGGTAGATTAGGTGCTATTTCAAGAGATTCTGAAATGATCTTTTGGTTGTAAGAATTTCCTAAAGCTTGAATGTTAAAAATGCATGTGCTTGACGTATATACATCGTAGAAAAGGTCTGCTTTGATTCTAAATCTCATTGGACAAAAGTACTGTATATTAGAATATAACATGATGAATTTGTTAAAAAAAACTGTAAATTCGCGCCTTATAAAAATCGTGCATGAATACACCTATATCTTTTTTAGACTCCTATAAAAAAACAATTAATTCCTACGATGAGGTTATTAATAAAAGTGGAGAAGTAAAACCCTATTGGGCGACTATTTTTGCGGCTTTAGAAGCTGTAGGTGTGGAGGAATTAGGGGTCAGAAATAGAGAAATCATTAATAAACTCAAGGAGAATGGAGTTACTTATAATGTGTATGATTCAGAAAATGAATTAGTTCGACCATGGAAATTAGATCCTATTCCTTTTGTAATTCATCAATCTGAATGGGCGGCAATTGAAAAGGGACTTATTCAAAGAGCCAATTTACTCGATTTGATTTACAAGGATATTTATGGGGAGCAGCTATTAATTAAAAATAATATTATTCCAGCGGAGTTAGTTTTTAATAATTCAGGATTTTTAAGACCTTGTTTTGATATACAACAAAAGGAATTTCACCAACTTTCACTTTTAGCATGTGATATAGCTAGGGGGCCAGACGGTAAAATGTGGTTGTTGGATAATCGTGTTCAATCCCCTTCAGGATCAGGATATGCTTTGGAGAATAGAATTGTTATGGCAAATGTTTTTCCGCAACTTAATAAAAATATTCACCGTGGTAAATTAGGTCCGTATTTTAGTGAATTGCAAAAAACAGTTGGGAAACTTAGTACTAACGTTGAAAATCCAAATGTGGTTTTTTTATCGCCTGGAGCAGGAAACGAAACTTATTTTGAACATGTTTATCTTTCTTCGTATTTAGGATTTAAATTAGTAGAAGGAAGCGATTTACTAGTTCGAGAAGGATTTGTTTGGTTAAAAACGATTGACCAATTAGAACGTGTGGATGTAATTATAAAGCGTATTGATGACCAGTGGTGTGATCCTTTAGAACTTAATAAAAATTCACTACTAGGAATTCCAGGACTGTTACAAGTAATGCGTTTAGGAAATGTTACGGTAATTAATCCTCCGGGAATTTCAGTTTTAGAAAATCATGGATTGATGGCATTTATTCAAAATGCTTGTAAATTTTTATTGAAAGAGCCGCTAATCATGAACTCCACGGCTACTTGGTGGTGCGGGCAAACTAAGGAATTAATTTATGTTTTGAATAATTTACCAAAATTAATTATTAAGAAAACTAATAGAGATTTAGGTTTTAAATCTGTTTACGGAAGAAAATTAAATAAAGAACAATTGAAGGATCTCAAAGCTACTATTTTGAGCAATCCAAAAGAATATGTGGCTCAAGAGGAAGTGAGTTTATCAACTACGCCTTCTTTAATTGACGGGAAAATTCTCCCTAGATTAGCTGTAATTCGGGCTTTTTTAATTTCTGATGGTAGCAATTATAAAGTGATGAAAGGTGGGCTTACTCGTAGTTCAGTTGTCGAAGATAAGTTTCAAATTTCGAATCAATTTGGAGGAATTTCAAAAGATACCTGGATTATTTCTGATAATCTAGAAGAATTAGAAGAGCCGCAAGAGCGGCAAGAAGATATTATAGAAATTAAAAAAAATAATCCCATTTCTATTAGTACGGCTTTGACGAGTAGAAATGCTGAAAATTTATTTTGGGTAGGAAGGTTGTCTGAAAGAACATTGGTGTTAACTAGTTTCTTGAAAATAATTTTTAATCGATTAAACGAAAATGTAAGTAGTCATGGAAAAAAACAACCTGAATTTTTAGTCGTTTTGCTTAAAGCGGTTACACATCTTACACAAACTTATCCTGGCTTTGTAGGTGAAGATGGAGAGGAAGATGAGACTGTTTTTGAAAAACCCCTAGCGGAATTGATTCCATTGATTAATGATTCCAAAAAGGAAGGGTCGCTAACTTATAATGTGCAGTCGCTTTTATATACTATCAATCATATCAGTGAAAAATGGAATAACGATACTAAAGGAATTATATATTTAATAGAAGAAAGTTTAGTTAGTTTAAAAGCGTCTAATGAACAAAACATTAGTCAAACTACTCACGGCCTTGATAAATTATATATAAGGCTAATGGCATTTTATGGTAATACTTACGAAACGTTACCAAGAGAAAATGGTTTTTATCTGTTTGAAGCTGGAAAGAATATTGAGCGATTTTTATCGCTTGTTTCAGTCATTCAAACTTTATTTTGTTTTAAAAGAAGTGAAGAGGTAGAACAGCTTTTATTAGAATCTGTTTTAGAAAATCATAACTTATTAGCTCAGTATCGGAGTAATTATAAATCACAATTAAATTTAGTTACAGTTCTAAACATGTTGTTTTTAGAGAAAAATTCGCCTTATACGCTTGCTTATATTTTAGATACGCTTTCATATAATATTTCTAATTTACCAAAAAAATCAGAATTCAACCAATTGAGTATTACTGAAAAGAAGGTATTAGAAGCAAGTACAATAATTAAATTAATTGACCCTGAGGAATTAGAACAAGCTGACGAAAATAATTTTAGAAAGACATTAGATAGCACTATCAACAACGTTTCTGAATTAATTTCATCGGTAACTAGTAGCTTGTCTAGTTTGTATTTTAATCATTCAGTGATGCAACTTTCATTTTTAGCCACAGACAAAGATAATTCTGATGAAATATAAATTAGTACATAAAACGACCTATACCTACATAGATTCAATTCATAACTATCAATGTATTGTTTGTTTACATCCGATAAGTTCAGAAAGGCAAAATTGTGAAGATTTTAAATTGACAATAGAGCCTAATCCTCAAAATTTATATGCTCGAAAAGATTATTTTGGCAACACCCAATATTATTTTTCTATTTTAAAACCACATAAAGTTTTACAAGTTATTTCCACCAGTATTGTTGAGGTTTTTACGCCAAAAATAGTAGTAGCTAATGCAATTACGTGTGCTGAGGCACTAAATTTGTTTGACACTAAGTTGGTATTGAAGAATGAATTGTTACAATTTCAACTTCCAAGTCCTTTCATTTTTTGGGATGAAGAAATAAAACTTTTTGCCCAAACTTGCTTGGCTCCCAATGAATCGCTTTATGAATCAATTGCTAAATTGTCTGAAAAAATATTTACAGAGTTTGAATTTAGCTCAGGAGCAACTACAATAAACACACCATTAAATGAAGTTTTAAAACTCCGAAAAGGAGTTTGCCAAGATTTTACCCATTTAATGATTGCTTGTGTTAGAAGCTTAGGATTTGCCGCTCGCTACGTAAGTGGTTATCTAGAAACTCTTCCTCCAAAAGGTAAAGTGAAGTTGCAAGGTTCTGATGCTTCTCATGCATGGGTTTCTGTTTATGTACCTGAAATGGGCTGGTGTGAATTTGATCCTACAAATAATATAATATCAGGTGAACGCCATATTGTTACTGCCTATGGTCGAGATTACTCCGATATTTCTCCATTAAAAGGAATTATTTTTAGTTCAGGAGAACATAAGATAAAGGTGGAAGTTGATGTGATTCCAATTTTATAATTAAATTATTTATTTTTAATTATCTATCCATGCTTTTGTAATATAAAGCTCAATATTCGATTTGTTTTGCGTACCTTTAAGTAGGCTTAGTTATTTAACAATCAGTATTTTGTATGTATGAAGATAATTAAACATTCCGGTGATATTGTTGATTTTGACCCTGAGAAGCTCAGAAAGTCGCTGATGAAATCTGGTGCAGACGATTTGGTAGTTGAGGATATCTTGCGTAAAATTAGCAAGGAAATCTACGACGGAATTTCAACAAAAAAAATATACAAACGCGCTTTCGTTTTGCTAAAAAAGGAGGCGAACTCACATGCAGCCCGATATAATTTAAGGTCGGGGTTAGAGTTGTTGGGGCCTGCCGGTTTTTTCTTCGAAAAATATATCGCTCGACTTTTTGATGCTGAAGGCTATCACACAACCACCAATTTAACTTTGCCTGGCAAATGTGTTTCTCATGAAATTGATGTATTGATTAAGAAAGGCGATGCGCTAGAAATGGTTGAATGTAAATTTCATTCTGCTAGAGAAACGAAGTCTGACGTCAAAGTTTCCTTGTATGTTTTTTCGAGATTTAATGATTTGAAAGAAAGAAAACAGATCGTCTTCTCAAAAAACGAAACGATTTCAAAATGCTGGATAGTAACTAATAATCGATTTACGTCTGATGCGGTAGATTATGCAAAATGTTCGGGTATGAATTTATTGAGTTGGGATTATCCGAAAGGTAATAATTTGAAAACTAAAAATGATATTGATTGTCTTTATCCTGTGACCTGTCTTACTACATTGTCTTTGGCAGAAAAAGATAAATTGTTAATATTGGATGTAATCTTGGCAAAAGAACTAATAAATAATTCAGAACATTTGGATAAAATTGGTTTGAGCGCTAATAGGATTAAAAATGTTTTAAAAGAAGTAAGAGAGTTAGTCAGATGTATTTAAAATAAATATTGGTTTGATTTTTTAACCTTAATAACTGGGTCATGAAAGTAAAATTTATTGGAGCGGCAGGAACCGTAACAGGTTCAAAAACATTAATTGAAAGCAATGGAGTGCGTATTCTGATAGATTGCGGACTATTTCAGGGGATAAAGCCTTTGCGGGAACTGAATTGGCAGCCTTTGCCGGTTTTAGCTTCTTCTATTGACTTTGTTCTTCTTACGCATGGGCATTTAGATCATTGCGGTTGGTTGCCGAGATTAGTGGATCAAGGTTTTAAAGGTAAAATATATTGTTCAGGACCTACAAAAGAAATTGCTGAGCTTATTCTTTTGGATAGTGGTAAGATTCAGGAAGAAGAAGCTGAAAGAGCAAACAAAGAAAAATATTCTAAACACGAAGTGGCAGAGCCGCTGTATAATGTAGAACAAGCAAGAAAAGTTTTTCCACATTTCAGAGTCATTAATGCAAATGAGTCCGTGCCCTTAGATGCTGAAATTTCGGCTGTTTTTGTCAATGCGGGACATATAATTGGAGCATGTAGTATTGAGTTAACGATCGAAAATAAAACATTAGTTTTTTCAGGTGACATTGGTCGAGATAACGACGTTTTAATGTATCCGCCCACAAAACCAAAAAAAGCAGATTATGTCTTTCTGGAAAGTACCTATGGAGATCGAATTCATCCTGATACTGATCCTAAGTTAGAATTAGAAACGTATATTAATAATACGTTCAAGAAGGGAGGTACGGTCTTTATACCAAGCTTTGCAGTGGAGCGTGCACAAATGATCATGTATTTGCTTTGGCAACTCAAAGAAGAAGGTAAAATCCCTGACATGCCTTATATTGTAGATTCGCCTATGGGAGTGAGTGCTTTCGACATTTTTTTTGAAAATAGAAAGTGGCATAAGGTATCTTTAGAAGATTGTATAGCGATAAATAAAATGTTTACCATGATTACTGATTATAAGGAAACGATTGATACGATCTATAATAAACGACCAAAAGTAGTTATCGCCGCAAGCGGAATGGTAACTGGCGGAAGGATTTTGAGTTATTTAGAACGCTACATCAGTGTACCTGAGACTACCGTAATTATTGTTGGTTATCAAGCAGAAGGAACCAGAGGAAGGAAATTACTAGAAGGAGCTAAAGAGGTCAAGATTTATGGGAAATATTATCCCGTTGAAGCAAATATTCTAGAAATAGAAGGACTGTCAGCTCATGCAGATCAAAAAGGGCTGCTCAACTGGCTTTCAGAATTGGAAAACAAACCTATAAAAGTATTCTTAGTTCATGGTGAAAACCAGCCTGCAGATGAACTTCGAATAAAAATAAAAGAGGTTTACGGATTTGATTGTTCTGTGCCTTTAATGGGACAGGAATTCGAGCTCTAAATTTTGCATTGATGTAATTTAGAACAAAAGCCCATAGAGAAATCTTTGGGCTTTTGTTTTGGAGATAATTCCGAGTGTTTTTTACCTAAAAAAAAGAGAATACGAACGTGTTAATTCCAAACTTCTGTGGCCAAAAATATTTAATTAATAAAAGCGATAACTAATTACAGGACTAAGCCATTTCAAATGGTCGTTTAAGCGTTAATTAAACTTTAAAATTATGCAATAAATTGTGGTTAATATAATTTATACCTACTTTCACGCATTAATAATTTAAGCGTTAAACCCCAAAGAATGAATAGTTTTGATTGGAAGAATTTAATAGACCCGCTTTTTTACATTCACTTTGATGTAAATGGAGTAAAACTAGGTATTTATATTGTGTTATTTATCATCTTTGCTGAAACAGGCCTGTTTGCTGGGTTCTTTTTACCGGGTGATAGTTTGCTTTTTTTGGCGGGAATTTATAATAGAGAGTTAATAGAAAATGTACTTTTTATAAGTAGTGATTTTATTAATGTAGTGATTTTATCAACTTCTGTTGCAATCGCTGGTATTTTAGGTAATATAGTGGGATATTGGTTTGGGTCTAAAAGTGGATATTATCTATATAATAAAAAGGATACTTTTTGGTTTAAGAAAAAATATCTTGTCCAATCCAAAGACTTCTTCGAAAGACATGGAGGTAGAGCTATTATTTTTGCCAGATTCTTACCTATATTCAGAACCTTTGCTCCAATTGTAGCGGGGATTGTAACTATGGATAAAAAGAAGTTCATGTTTTATAATGTCGTAAGTTCATTTCTGTGGTCCTTTACATTGATTTTTGCAGGTCATTACTTATATGGGTTTTTACTCGAGAACTATCAAATAGATTTAAAGAACCATATTGAATTGATAATTATTGGTTTAGTGGTATTAACACTTTCTCCTGTACTGCTTAAATTGGCTAAAAAAAGTACAGTAGCTGAGGAATAAAAAGATATATACAAAACGAAGCGTCAGTAGTGTTCTTCATATAGTGATATAAATAAGAAATCCGTCCCGTTATTAAACAGGGCGGATTTTTTTATGTAAACGTTTTGATATTACATGGTTCTGGTTAATCGATACCTATTTGTAGTCCGTTGCAGTTTTCTTCTTTAATATCAGTTAAAGCACATTCATTGGTTAATATCATTGTAATAACTGAGGTAGGATTTTATAATGCTATACGTATTGCTTTTTTAGAATTAATATTCCGGATTTCAGTATATCAGTATAAATGAAAAATCCGTTCTGTAATTAAACAGAACGGATTTTTATATATAAAATGGTTTGAGATATTACATCATTCCCGGCATACCGCCACCCATTGGCATTCCGCCTCCGTTTTCTTCTTTAATATCAATCAAAGCACATTCAGTAGTCAAAATCATTCCGGCAACTGAAGCAGCGTTTTCAAGCGCTACACGTGTTACTTTTTTAGGATCGATAATTCCAGCTTTCAGCATATCTACATATTCGTCCGTTTTAGCGTTGTAACCAAAATCGCCTTTTCCTTCGGCTACTTTTGCAACAACAACAGAACCTTCAAGACCTGCATTTTCAACAATGGTTCTTAATGGAGATTCAACTGCACGAGATACAATTTGTATTCCTGTTGCCTCATCTGCATTGTCAGCTTTTATAGTGCTTAATACATTTTTAGCTCTTAATAATGCAACACCACCACCAGCAACAATTCCTTCTTCTACAGCTGCGCGCGTTGCGTGAAGTGCATCGTCAACTCTATCTTTTTTCTCTTTCATTTCTACTTCAGAAGCAGCACCAACATAAAGAACAGCAACTCCACCAGCTAATTTAGCTAAACGCTCCTGTAATTTTTCTTTGTCATAATCAGAAGTTGTAGCTTCCATTTGACCTTTAATTTGGTTTACACGGTTTTTAATCATGTCAGCTTCACCAGCACCACTTACAATTGTAGAGTTGTCTTTGTCGATAGTTACTTTTTTAGCAGTACCTAACATTTCTAAAGTAGTATTTTCAAGAGTATATCCTCTTTCTTCAGAGATTACAGTTCCTCCAGTTAAGATAGCGATATCTTCAAGCATCGCTTTTCTTCTGTCTCCAAAACCAGGTGCTTTTACAGCAGCGATTTTTAAGGCTCCACGTAATTTATTTACGACCAATGTTGATAGTGCTTCACCATCTACATCTTCAGCAATAATTAATAATGGTTTCCCAGATTGAGCAACTGGCTCAAGAACTGGTAATAATTCTTTTAGAGAAGAAACCTTTTTGTCGTATAACAAGATATAAGGATTCTCTAACTCTACTTCCATTTTTTCAGAATTGGTAACAAAATAGGGTGAAAGATATCCTCTGTCAAATTGCATTCCTTCAACAACATCTACATAGGTATCTGTTCCTTTTGCTTCTTCAACGGTGATAACACCTTCTTTTCCTACTTTTGCGAAAGCAGTAGCAATTAATTCACCAATTACTTCGTCGTTATTTGCAGAAATAGAAGCGATTTGTTTGATTTTGTCTGAATCAGTACCTACAACTTTTGATTGTTTTGCTAAGTCAGCAACAATAGCTTCTACTGCTTTATCGATACCGCGTTTCAAATCCATTGGATTTGCTCCTGCAGCAACATTTTTTAATCCTTCTTTTACAATTGCTTGCGCTAAAACAGTTGCAGTTGTAGTTCCATCTCCAGCCAAATCATTGGTTTTTGACGCTACTTCTTTTACCATTTGAGCTCCCATGTTTTCTAACGGGTCTTTCAATTCAATTTCTTTAGCTACAGTAACTCCATCTTTTGTTACTGTTGGTCCACCAAATGATTTTCCAATAATTACATTACGACCTTTTGGCCCTAGTGTAACTTTAACTGCATTTGCTAACGCATCAACGCCACGTTTTAGTCCGTCACGTGCTTCTATATCAAATTTTATATCTTTTGCCATTTCTTTTATTTTGTTTAAATTTTTTGAAGAGACAAGTTACTACTTGTCTGTATTATTTTAGATTTATTTCTGCAATTATATTATTGCAAGAATATCATCTTCTCTCATTATCAAATAATCTTTACCTTCTAATTTCAATTCAGTTCCAGCATATTTTCCGTAAAGAACGCTATCTCCAACTTTTACAGTCATTGTATGTTCTTTTGTACCATTCCCAACTGCAACAACAGTTCCTTTTTGTGGTTTCTCTTTAGCAGTATCTGGAATAAAAATCCCTGACGCAGTTTTAGTTTCAGCAGCTACTGGTTCTATAAGAACGCGGTCAGAAAGTGGTTTAATGTTTAAAGCCATGATTTTATTTTTTAATTATATTAGTGTGTATTGAAAGTCAGAAATTATGCCACCCTTATTAAACTGACATAATTTCTTATAAAAAATGCCAGCTTTGACAGGCTGGCATTTTTTATAATATATGTGATGAATTATTTTGTAGCTGGTACGTCTTGTATCGGTGTAGCAGGTGCAACTGGAGCTGCAGTTTCTGTGTTGTCAATAATTTTAGAATCCGTATCGCTTAATGTTCCTGTGAAGCTTAAACTTGATAATAATATTAATGCGATAAGTATTGTAGCCAATGTCCAAGTACTTTTATCTAAAAAGTCAGTTGTTTTTTGTACCCCACCTAACATTTGAGAACCACCTATTGTAGATGATAATCCACCACCTTTAGGGTTTTGAACCATTATTACTACAATCAATAGAAAACAAACTATTGTTATTAAAACTAAAAAAATTGAAAATGTGCTCATTGTTTAATTATTATTTTGTTGTAAAATCTTAATATCCGCTATACGGTCTGCAAAGAAACTACTTTTTTCTGGATATTTCAAAATTAATATTTCATAAGCTTGAATCGCTTTTTGATATTTTTTTTGTTCTAAATATACCCTGGCTAAAGTTTCAGTCATTAGTGAAGAATGATCGTCCTTATTTATATCAATTCGAATCGTAGATGCTACTCCATGTTTAACGGGGGAGATCTTTGGGCTGGTTTCAATAAACTTATCGATTAATGCGGCTTTTTTCTTTTGACCTTCGTTTTGTGGTGTTGGTTTTGGAACGTTTATTTTTTCGTTACCCCTGTCGATAGGCTGTGTTCTGGATAGTTGAAGCCATTCTTGGAAAGAATGTTGCTCGTTCTTAGAAAAATCTAATGGCGTACCGATGGCTAGTTTCTCTTCAGTAGAATTTAAATCAGTGTTTAAGTCAACAGTAGAGGATTCTTTTATAGAGGTTAGAATAGATTGTTCTAATGTATTCTTTTTAGGCTCTATTTTCTCTTCAAAGGTGATTATTTCGCCGTCTATGACATCGATGTCCAAAAGTTCAAGCGCTTTTTTATCATACAATTCTTTTTGAATAGCGATAAAACTGTCTGAAGTTATGAAGTCAAACAATACCGTTCTGTCGGTTGTATGTGCAGCAGTAACTTTTAAAACAAAATTATACTTAAAACTATTTTGGTTGTATAGTCCTTTTAATCGCAAAGCTCTTGCACTTTGAAAAAAAGGAAATTCATCCAATACTTTTTCTAAAGCTAAAGTTTGCACCTCAGAAATAGTGTTTGGTTTATTGATTAAGGTTGTATAAGCAGTTACGTTCATTTTTAGGTTTCAGATTTTTTAAATCGAATAGCAAAGTGTGATTACCATTTTGCGAGAGATTCATTAAATATGTCTTGCGTGATTCTTTCATAAATCACTTTAATGGCACTGTTTAAAGTGGAGCCAGAAAGTTGTTGGGCAGCTGGATAATCGTAAAAGAATTCAAACGTTTTTTCGAAATTATCGACTTCCTTCTTTTTATTAGTAAATCTTACGTTTACTCTAATTTTTAAGCGGTTTTGAGAAGCTTGTTGATCTGCGGTCGCTGTCATTGGACTTATTCTGTAATCGACAATCTCTCCTTCATAAATTAAATCTCCTCCACTTTTTACTAAATTTAGATTAGTTTGATTCATGATGATATCTTGCAAGGCAAGTGTAAATGTCCTGTCAATTCCAGGTTCAATCAACTCTGCATTGTTTTGAAAAAAGTTAACCTGGAATGTTTTTGCATCGATCTTCCCGGTTCCCGTGAAGTTGTACACGGAACAACCGCTTAAAATAAATAACGAAAATAGAGCTAGTAAAGAATATATTTTTTTCATATTTATTATTGAAAATTTCAATTTTACCAAATATACTAATTTGGATTGTAGAATTGATTTTTGACGTTTTATTTGTGTTACAAATCGAATTGTTTGATTTTCCTATACAAGGTCCTTTCCGAAATCCCTAACTCATCAGCTGCTGCTTTTCTTTTTCCTTTGTTTTTTTCTAATGACTTTTTAATCATTTCGATTTCCTTTTGTTCTAATCTCAATACTTCTTCTTCCTCTTCTACAGTTTCTGCGAAGGTATAATTATCGTCATTCTCTTGATAGTTTCCTTCATTGCTTTGGCTGGAGATCAATGCGGTTCTTGGTTCTTCTTCAAAGTCGATTTCGTTATCATTCTCTTTAGATCCGTATATTTTTGTAATCAGGTTTTTATTGGTTTCCTGAACTTTAGAACTACCATTTTCCATCAATTCTAAAGTAAGTTTTTTTAGATCATGCAAATCACTTTTCATGTCAAAAAGTACTTTGTATAAAATTTCTCTTTCGTTGCTAAAATCGCTCTCGTTTTTTTTATCTTTTATAACAGAAGGTAAATTACTGCCTTCAGAAGGTAAATATGATTGTAAAACAGCAGCAGTAATATCACGATTGGTTTCCAGAACAGAAACTTGTTCAGCAACATTTCGCAGCTGACGTATGTTTCCGCTCCAGCGAAATTTTTGTAATACTTGCACTGCACCTTCGTCTAGTTTTAATGGTGGCATTTTGTATTTGAAGGCAAAATCAGCAGCAAATTTTCTGAATAATAAATGAATATCATCTTTTCTGTCTCGTAATGGAGGTAGTAGAATATCAACGGTACTTAAACGATAATATAAGTCTTCTCTAAACTTTCCTTTTTCGATAGCATCAAATAAATTGACATTGGTAGCTGCTACGATTCTTACATCTGTTTTTTGAACCTGAGAAGAACCAACTTTCATAAATTCGCCATTTTCTAGAATACGAAGTAATCGAACTTGGGTTGTTAATGGGAGTTCACCTACTTCATCAAGAAAAATAGTTCCGCCATCTGCTACTTCAAAATAGCCCTCACGAGTACTTGTTGCTCCTGTAAAAGCACCTTTCTCATGACCAAAAAGCTCACTGTCAATTGTTCCTTCTGGTATAGCGCCACAGTTTACAGCTATGTACTTCCCGTGTTTTCTGTGCGAAAGGGAATGTATAATTTTTGGAATGCTTTCTTTTCCAACACCACTTTCACCTACAACCAATACTGAAATGTCAGTAGGCGCAACCTGAATGGCCTTTTCTATTGCACGATTAAGTTTCGGGTCATTACCGATAATCTCAAATCGTTGTTTTATAGCTTGAACTGTATCCATGTTCTATATTGTTTAAAGTTGTTTTTGTTTAAAGTTTAAAGTCGGCCAATTGAGGAAAACTTTAAACCTTAAACTGTACACTTTTTTTAATTCATTTCGCTAAATCCCACAGCTTCCCCTTTCAAAGTTCCGCTAGTACAAGATGTTATTTTTACATTTACAAAGTCACCAATAGCGTACGTTTCTTTCGGGAAAACTACTGTGATACTTTGTGAGTTTCTTCCAGAAAATTCTTCAGTAGATTTTTTCGAAACTTTCTCCACTAAAACCTCTACGGTTTGTCCGATAAATTCCTCAGAGCGAGACCAGGCATGTTTTTGTTGTAAGTCTACAATTTCTTGTAATCTTCTAGCTTTGGTTTCATCGGTAACATCGTCTTCCATTTTTCTTCCTGCCAATGTTCCAGGTCTTTCAGAGTAGGAATACATATAGCCAAAGTTATATCTTACATACTCCATTAAGCTCAAGGTGTCTTGATGGTCTTCTTCTGTTTCCGTTGGGAAACCGGCAATCATATCTTGTGATATGGATCCGTTTGGAATAATAGATCTGATTTTATCAATTAATGTCATGTATTCTTCGCGGGTATGCAAACGGTTCATCTCCTTCAAGATTCTATTACTTCCTGATTGAACGGGTAGATGAATGTGTTTACATATATTTGGATGTTTTGCAATTACGTGCAAAACACTTTCGTGCATGTCTTGTGGATTAGAAGTAGAAAAACGAATTCTCATTTTTGGAAATCCAACAGCCACCATTTCTAATAATTGATCAAAATCAACTGCGGTTGCTTTTTGCATTTCAGAAGCGGTTGCGAAATCTTTTTTTAATCCACCTCCGTACCAAAGATAACTGTCCACATTTTGCCCAAGAAGTGTAATTTCCTTAAAACCTTTGTCCCATAAGTCCTGAATTTCCTTCATTATACTTTGAGGTTCACGACTGCGCTCGCGTCCGCGGGTGAAAGGTACTACACAAAAAGTGCACATATTGTCACAACCGCGAGTGATAGAAACTAAAGCAGTAATGCCATTACTCATCAAGCGAACCGGTGAAATATCACCATAGGTTTCGTCTTTCGACAAAATCACATTGATTGCGTCACGTCCTTCTTCAACTTCTGCTAATAAATTAGGGAGGTCTTTGTAGGCATCAGGCCCCACAACAAGATCCACAATTTTTTCTTCTTCCAGAAACTGACTTTTCAATCGTTCTGCCATACAACCTAGAACCCCAACTTTCATTTTCGGGTTTATGCGTTTCACTGCATTGTATTTCTCTAATCTTTTTCTAACTGTCTGTTCAGCTTTATCACGAATGGAACAAGTATTTACTAGAACTAAATCGGCTTCTTCTAGAACTTGAGTAGTATTGTATCCGTTAACTGATAGTATCGAAGCTACAATTTCGCTGTCCGAAAAATTCATCGCACAACCGTAGCTTTCTATAAATAGTTTTTTAGTATTCTCGGGTTTGTTTTCCAGTACAAGACTTTCGCCTTGTTTGCTTTCTTCAATTATCTTTTCCATCATATTTTTTCAAGGCACAAAGATAAGGCAATTGCAATAGATGTGACAAGATGTCAGATAAAGATTTAACAATGTTTTTGGTTTTTATTTGTAATGCGGTTTAAGATTATAGTATGGAGCTGTTTCCAGCTTTGCGTTACAATCTTTTATCTTGTTTTTTTAACAAAATAAAAGTATTCGCACTTTAAACGAAGTTTGCTGAATCCTTAAAAAAGTAAATGTATTGTGAAGTAGTTCGGGCTAGAGAAATATATTTAGATAGCCTTGAATAAAACAGCCTGTACCTGAATATTTATAACAATTAGCTAAGTCCCATTATTAAAACTAGAATAAAAATCCGATGACTAATTTAAAGTAAAGTGTTTTTCATTGACTTAGATAGGGAGCGTTTTTTAGACTTTACTAGTTATTGATATATTCATGTTTTTAATTAAAAAAATATGAATTATACAACTATTATAGATAATTTTGTAATGTTTTCGTAAAGAATCAGTGTTATATTTGTGATATATAAACGGTTAGCGTTCTGTTATAGCGTTAGTTAAAAAAATAATTCGACATGAAACAGTTATTAAATTTCGGCGGAATTTCAAAAAAGTATTTAGCGATAGGCACATTTTTCTTTTTTCAAAGTATTGTTTGGGCCCAGGAAGATCAAACAATAGATGTGAATTTGAATGTGGATGGTGGTCAGAGTGATTGGTATGCGGAGCCATGGGTTATGGTGGTAGGAGCAGCGGTGTTTATAATAATAATAGTTGCGTTACTAAGGGGTAAGAGTAGCAAGTAACTCCTTGATGCTTTTTTGTAGTAATTAGATTATTCAAGTAAATACAGGTGTAAATAGCTCCTCAAACGCTGCGTTTATGCCTGTTTGTATTTTATGTAGCGATGAATACTAATACATAAAAAGGACAGGATTTCCATCGCGATATTTCATTTCTTATTGATATCCCTTTTACAAAAAGCCATTAGCTAATTTTTTAAAGGAGTCTAATTGACTTTGTTGTCAAGTTGAATCAGGACTTAATTCTTTGATCGATAAATTACATACTTTTTCAGAAGGTAGCCGGCAATTTGCCACGTGATCGTCATGATCTGGATTCATTTTCTTTCTCATTTCGTTTTTTTTACTTTTCATTGTACGTATTTTAAAGATATCAGTTGGATAAAGATGTAAATGATTTTTCCTGCCTATTGTATTTATTGTTTCTATTAAAGGGAATGTTTTTATTTTTCGATCTTTTATCAGGTCATAGCAACAAAATAGGAGCGTGTTCTCTTCGGTAAGGTTTACGACTCGAGAAAGTTTTAGATGAAAAAAGTCCCTTTTATTTCTAAAAGAGAGTTTTGACTACAAAATTAAATACAATAGTAAAGTTTAAAATAGGTTCACATCTAGTTGAATTCTTGCAATTTTATTAGCGGGATTCCACATTGCAGTTGCCGAAACGGGTAGTTGATAATGAAATATTTCAATGTTTTTAGTGACTGTCATACCTGCATTTACGATGTCAAAATCACTTTGCGCTTTGTTGGTATATAAGTGCTTACTTCCATTAATAGGAAAAGCAGCCCCCATAAATACATTTAGATTTACTTTTTGATCTCTAATCAACGGATAACTTAATTCTACATAGGTAGAGTTTCTATTACGATAGTCATTGCTATTATTAAGTTCGCGATCGTTTAAGCCACTATATAATAATACATCAGCTTCAATGCGTAAAGGAAAGGTTTCTGGGAAACGATAGGAAGTTCTTAAATCAATGATGTGTGTGGTAGTAAGTTTGTCGTAGTTAAATACTCTTGGCGTGGTGATTCCTGTTGTGTTAAATAGATCCCATAAACCGATGGAGAAATTATTTTTTTGGTATTGAACGAAATAATTTATTTCAGTGTATTTTCCATCAAATCCTGCTCCTCCCCATAGTCCAACTGTAAAGTTTTGTTCTTTGTCTAAGGCATAATGAATGTATCCAGTAGCGGTCATCCCATCATTAATAACTAGTCCTCTCCATAAATGGCTGGTTCTAAGGTTAACATTAAAGTCTAATCGAGATTTTTTTATTTCTTCTTTAGAGGTAAGTATTGTGTCTGAAACTGTTGTTTTTTGAGCGTATCCAGCTAACCCTGTAAGTGAGATTACAGCGGCAATTATAAATTTCTTCATTTTATTTTAATTTATTAGGAGCGGTTTTAACTAAGCATTAGATAACATAATGCTGCAAGGCTAGATCCTATTATCGGACCTACAATTGGTACCCAGGCGTAGCTCCAGTCGCTATTCCCTTTTAGAAGTATGGAATGTACAATTCTGGGGCCTAAGTCTCTAGCAGGATTGATCGCGTATCCGGTAGTGCCTCCTAAACTTAGTCCAATCGCCCATACTAAAATAGCAACAGGTAAAGCTCCTATTGATCCTAATCCTATTTTGGCGTCAGCCGCAGCTGCAATGTGTACATCTGGTCCTGCGAGGTAAAAAATCACAAAAATAAGAACGAAGGTACCTATGATTTCGCTAATTAAATTAGAAGTGTAGTTTCTAATAGCCGGACCTGTACTAAAACAAGCTAATTTTCCAGCTTCATCTTCGGTTGCTGCAAAATGATCTTTGTGCGAAAGCCAAACTAAGAAAGCGCCTAACATAGCTCCAATCATTTGAGCGACAATGTAAGGGACTACTTGGCTCCAGGCAAATTTGCCTACAAATGCTAGTCCGAGTGTTACTATAGGGTTTAAATGGGCGCCGCTTATAGGGCCTGCCACTGCTACCCCAACAAAAACGGCAAATGCCCATGCTGCGGTAATTACAATCCATCCTGAATTATTTCCTTTGGTGTCTTTAAGAACTACGTTTGCAACTACTCCATTACCTAATAAGATAAGGAGCATTGTGCCTATTATTTCTGCTATAAATGGTGTCATTTTTCAGTGTTTTTTTTATGATTTGCAATTAGTCTTCAATCCAGTTTCCAACACGTCCAACTGCTTTATCCCAGTTTTTTACTAGTTCATCTACTTCCACTTTAGGCATTTCTGGAGAAAATTCTCGATCAATGGACCATTGTTGTTGTAGTTCGTCTACACTTTTCCAGTAGCCTACGGCCAGTCCTGCTAGGTAGGCAGCGCCTAATGCCGTTGTTTCTAGCGTTTTAGGTCTGATTACTTTAAAGCCGAATAAATCTGATTGAAATTGCATCAGTAAATTATTAACAGCGGCTCCGCCATCCACTCTCAGTTCTGTCCCTTTCTTGCCAAAATCTGCTTCCATCGCTTTTACTAAATCATACACTTGATAAGCAATTCCTTCTAGCGTTGCTCGCGCTATATGTGCGTTTGTAGTTCCTCTGGTAATACCTAGAATCGCTCCTCTGGCATATTGGTCCCAATATGGAGCGCCCAATCCTGTCAAAGCAGGCACAAAATAAACACCACCGTTGTCTGGAACACTCGATGCTAGGGCTTCGATGTCCTCGGCTGAATCAATCATCTTTGCACCGTCTCGCAACCATTGTACTGCCGCTCCTCCTACAAAAACACTTCCTTCTAAGGCATAAGTTATTTTGCCGTTAATTTTCCAAGCGATTGTAGTTAGTAAATTATTTTTAGAATAAACAGGTTTGTCGCCAGTATTCATTAGCATAAAGCAACCGGTTCCGTAGGTGTTTTTAACCATTCCGGGTTTAGTGCATAATTGTCCAAAAAGTGCTGCCTGTTGATCTCCTGCGACACCTGCAATTGGGATTTTTGTCGAAAATAGCGTAGTACAGGTTTCTCCATATATTTCACTGCTTTGTTTCACTTCGGGAAGCATAGCTCTTGGTATATTAAATAATTCAAGTAATTCAGTATCCCATTCTAATGTGTGAATGTTTAATAATAAGGTTCTGCTTGCATTAGAGACGTCGGTCATGAACATTTTGCCTCGTGTTAGTTTCCAGATTAACCAAGTGTCTACAGTTCCGAAGCATAGCTTTCCTTGCTCTGCTTTTTCTCTAGCACCTGGGACATTGTCTAAAATCCATTTTACTTTTGTTCCCGAAAAATAAGCGTCTAAAACTAGTCCTGTCTTTTTTTGAATCATCTCTGCATGGCCGGCTGCTTTTAATTCGTCACAATATTTTGCTGTTCGGCGATCTTGCCAAACAATGGCATTGTATAAAGGTTCGCTTGTTTCTCGATCCCAAACTATTGTTGTTTCGCGTTGATTGGTAATTCCAATTGCAGCTATTTCCTTTCCTGAAATTCCTGTTTTTGCGATTACTTCTGCAGCGCAACTAATCTGAGAAGACCAAATCTCATTAGGATCATGTTCTACCCATCCCGGTTTAGGGAATATCTGTTCAAAAGGTTTTTGAGAAATACTTACAATTTCTCCGTCATGGTTAAAGACGATTGCCCTAGAAGATGTTGTTCCTTGGTCTAGGGTCAAGATTAATTTGTTTTTCATGGTTGTTATATAGTGGTTAGTATTATACAGAAGGGGTAATTAATTTGATTTAAATTCGGTTAAAAGAAACCCGTTTGCGAGTGTTTTAAATTGAGCGATTTGCTGTTCGACCCAAGTATCATCGTGTCCCAGTTCTTTTGCAAGTAGTTTTGCAACTTTGTCTGAAGCTTCAATAGCTGCACGAGCATCTAAGAACAAAAGACGCACTCTTCTCGATAGGACATCATCTATGGTTCTAGCCATCTCGTTTCGTATAGCCCATACTACTTCGGCAAGAGTATAGTCGTAATTTGGGTGTAGCTTTTCTTTTAATTTTGGTTCTTGGTTTTGGAGTTCTATTATTTTAGGAATATCAGTTCCGTAAATGTATAAATGGTTTTTACGATCAAGAGTAGTGCTTATTATGTTTCCGTGAATGGGTATATGTTCTGTTTTACATTCTTTTTTAGGTAAATGACGAACTGTGATTGCTTTGTCAATAATGTCTTCGGCAATTTTTCTGTAAGTTGTCCATTTGCCTCCAGTAATTGTGATTAATCCTGTTTCTGAAACAATTATTTTATGGCTTCTAGAAACTTCTTTCGTGCTTTTTCCTTCTTTTTCTGGTGCTGCAAGAGGTCTGAGTCCAGCAAAAACAGATAATACATCTGCGCGAGTAGGTTTTTTCGCCAAGAATCTTTGCGCAGTTTCAAGTACAAATTCAATTTCTTTTTCTAATGCTATAGGTTCTAAACTATGACTTTTTATTAAAGTGTCTGTTGTTCCCACAACAATTTTATCATGCCATGGTACCGCAAATAAAACTCTTCCGTCACTTGTTTTAGGAATCATCAATGCGTGATCACTAGGTAAGAATGATTTGTCAAAAACAAGGTGGATTCCTTGGCTTGGTACAATGTATTTTTTGTAAACAGTATCGTTTAGCTTCATTATTGCATTGGTGAATACACCAGTTGCATTTATAACGGCTTTTCCTTTTAAGTCGAATAATTCTCCTGTTTCTTGATTTTTAACCTGAACTCCAGTAACTTGATTGTTGCTGTCTTTTAGTAAATTAACAACCTTAGTATAGTTTAAAAGGCAAGCGCCGTGTTCTACTGCGGTTTGAGCGATATTAATAGCTAAACGCGAATCGTCAAATTGACCGTCTTGATAGATGACGCCACTAATTAATCCTTTTTGTTCAATTGTAGGAAGTAGTTCAATTGTTTTTTTCTTCGAAATATATTTAGATTTCCCCAAGCTTAATTTACCTGCAAGCATGTCATAGATGGTAAGACCTAAGGTGTAGAAATAACCACCCCACCAGTTGTAGTTAGGAATAACGAAAGATTGATTTTTAACAAGATGCCCAGCGTTTTGTGCCATTAAGCCTCTCTCTTTAAGTGCTTCTCTAACAAGAGATATGTCACCTTGTTCAAGATAACGTACGCCACCATGAACTAATTTAGTACTTCTACTAGAAGTTCCTTTAGCAAAATCTACTGCTTCAACCAAAATAGTTTTGTACCCTCTGCTGGCAGCATCAAGTGCAGTACCAAGTCCGCTAGCGCCTCCACCAATGATGATTACATCCCATTCTGGAGTTTGTTTTAGTTTTGTTAATTGTTCAGATAGTTTCATTGTGTGTAATGTTTATTGTTTTTTAGTTCCGTATGCTTTCGAATTACAAACATAGTGAAATTAAACGAAACCAAATTAAACTAAATGAAATTTATTAATGAAATTTATTTTTGTATCTTTAAATGCTACCAATATTAAATAATTACGAGTTATTATGACTATAATCAATAGAAGACAAGAGGATATACTTAAGGAGTTAGATCAAAAAGGATATGTGAATGTGGTAGATTTGTGTGAAACGCATAATGTTTCAACCGTAACCATACGAAAGGACTTAAATTTTTTGGAAAACGAAAAGCTTTTGCATCGTACGCATGGAGGAGCTAGCAAGCAGCCTATTTATGCTTTTGAAAGAGATGTAAGTGACAAGGAGGCTTTACAGGTAGAGCAGAAAAAGCAAATTGCCTTAGAAGCATTAAAGTATATAAGTAACAACGATTATATCATATTAGGTTCGGGTTCTAATATTCATTATTTGTCTCGAATTATTACAGGGTTTAATAAGCTGACAGTACTTACGCCGTCATTAAAGGTTTCATTGGAACTATGTAAAGAGCCAAGTATTGATACAATTCAGTTAGGCGGAGATATTCGAAACAGTTCCACTTCTGCAGTTGGACCTATTGCTGAGGCTATTTTAGGGCAATTTTCTTGTAATAAATTGTTTTTAGGAACTGATGGGGTTCATTTAGAGTTCGGTCTAAGTACGTCAAATGCACTTGAAGCACATCTAAATCAGGCAATGATAGAAGTCGCTGAAAAAGTTATAGTTCTGGCTGATTCAACAAAAATGAATATTAGGGGTTTTGGTAAAATATGTAATTTAAACAAAATAGACGTCTTGATTACTGATGATGGGATTGATCCCGAAACTAAAACGAAGCTCGAAGAAATAGGTATAAATGTAGTTGTAACAGCTAAGCTGTAATTTTATTTTTTGAATTAAGACCTTTTTAGTAATCTGAATTCCAATGTTTAGGGACTAAATGTTTCGGTTGTATTTGAAGACGTGTTTTGTTGGAAAACAGTATGGGTCTTACCTTTATTTTAGTGCTTATTAATTTTTAATGCCACTTTTAAAATTGTCAAAAGCACTATATTTAAAAAAAACTTCTACTTTTGTCTCAGAAAAATAGAGCAATGGCAAAGAATTTAGTAATAGTGGAGTCCCCTGCAAAGGCGAAAACAATCGAGAAATTTTTAGGTAGTGATTTTCAGGTAGAGTCAAGTTACGGGCATATTGCCGACTTGCCTTCTAAAGAAATTGGGGTAGATGTAGAGAATGGTTTTAAGCCTAAATATGAAGTTTCTGCTGATAAGAAAGCCTTAGTAACTAAGTTGAAAGGATTAGCTAAAAAAGCCGAAATGGTTTGGTTAGCAAGTGATGAGGATCGCGAGGGTGAAGCTATTTCTTGGCATCTTGCCGAAGAATTAAAATTAGACAAATCAAAGACAAAACGAATTGTATTTCATGAAATTACCAAGACCGCTATCCTAAAAGCGATTGATAATCCTCGTGAAATAGATTATAATTTAGTAAATGCACAACAGGCTCGTCGCGTCTTAGACCGATTAGTAGGTTATGAATTATCTCCTGTTTTATGGAGGAAGATTAAAGGAGGACTTTCAGCTGGTCGTGTGCAATCTGTTTCGGTTCGTTTAATTGTGGAGCGTGAAAGAGATATTCAGGAATTTAATGCAGTAGCAAGTTATTCTATTGTTGCAGAGTTTACCAATGAGTCAGGGAAATCATTTAAGGCAAAGCTTCCTAAAAATTTCAATACCAAAAAAGAAGCGGAAGATTTTTTAAACAAAAATATTGGTTCTACTTATAAAGTAGCAGACTTAGAAACAAAACCAACCAAAAAATCACCAACAGGACCTTTTACTACTTCGACATTACAACAAGAAGCGGCAAGAAAATTATATTTACCTGTTGGAATTACAATGCAATTAGCGCAGCGTTTATACGAAGCTGGACTTATAACTTATATGAGAACGGATAGTGTGAATCTATCTAAAGATGCCATGGAAGCTGCTGAGGCAGAAATCATAAAATCGTACGGGAAAGAATTTTCTAAACCTCGAACTTTTGTCAATAAAAGCAAAGGGGCGCAGGAAGCACACGAGGCTATTCGTCCCACAGACATGTCGCGTCATACGGTGAACATTGATAGAGATCAAGCTCGTTTATATGATTTGATTTGGAAAAGAACTTTAGCTTCGCAAATGAGTGATGCAAAGTTGGAACGAACAAACGTAAAAATTGAAGCAAACAATCACGGTGAAATTTTTACGGCTTCTGGTGAGGTTTTGCTTTTTGAAGGTTTCTTGAAAGTGTACTTGGAAGGTCATGATGACGATGAAGAGGAGCAAGAAGGGATGTTGCCAGCAATGAAAGTCAATGAAAAACTACAGAATAATTACATTACAGCAACGGAACGATACTCAAGAGCTCCAGCGCGTTATACAGAAGCTTCTTTGGTTAAAAAACTGGAAGAACTAGGAATTGGTCGTCCGTCAACTTATGCACCTACCATTTCTACTATTATCAACAGAAATTATGTTGAGAAAGGAAATCTGGACGGTCAGGAACGTAATTATACGCAATTGGTTTTGCAATCAGGAAAACTAGAAGAGAAGTTGCTTAAGGAGAATACAGGTTCTGATAAAGGAAAATTAGTTCCAACAGACATAGGAACAATTGTTACTGATTTCTTAGTGAAGAATTTCGGAAATATTTTAGATTATAATTTCACTGCAAAAGTAGAGCAGGATTTTGATGAAATTGCAGAAGGGAATGTGAACTGGACGGAGATGATGCAGGAATTCTATGATAAATTTCATCCAATAGTAAAAGATGTAGAAGCAAATGCTGAAAGAGAAAGCGGTGAAAGAATTCTAGGAAAGGATCCAAAAACTGGAAAACAAGTTTCCGTTCGTTTAGGAAAATTTGGACCAATGGCTCAAATTGGAGAAGCAGATGATGAAGAGAAGAAATTTGCTAGTTTAATGCCTGACCAAAATATTGGAAATATTGGTTTGGAAGAAGCGTTGAATTTGTTTTTGCTTCCGAAAAATTTAGGAGTGTATAAAGAGGAAGAGGTTGAGGTGAGTAATGGTCGTTATGGTCCTTACATTCGTCATGGAGCCGCTTTTGTTTCCTTGCCAAAAGGAGAAAATCCTTTAGATGTAGATTTTGACAGAGCAAAAGAATTGATTGATGAGAAAGCAATCGCTGATGCGCCTATTGCAGTCTATAAAAGTGAGGGTGTTCAGAAAGGTGTTGGTCGTTTTGGTCCTTTTATTAAATGGAACGGTTTGTTTATCAATGTAAGTAAGAAATATAATTTTGATAATTTGTCACAATCAGATATTGAAGCCTTGATTGAAGATAAATTGCAGAAAAATATTGATAAAGTTCTGCATAACTGGGAAGAGGAAGGGATTTTAGTTGAAAAAGCACGTTGGGGGCGCTCTGTTATAACCAAAGGAAAGATAAAAATTGAACTTCCCAAAGAAGTTGATGCTACAAAATTGACATTGGAAGAAGTTCAGGAAATGATAGCTAAGAAGACACCTGCAAAAAAAGTGGCTGCCAAAAAAGCGCCAGCTAAGAAAGCAGCTGCTAAAAAGCTCGCAGTTAAGAAACCTGTAGCAAAAAAGAAATAGAATGGAATTTGATTTTTTAGAACCTATCGATACTGAAATTCTTGAATTAGTTCAGGGGTTGACTTCTCAACAGTTGGGGAGTAAGGTGGTTTTTCATACAAAAGACCAGTTTCCAGATTTAAATAAGATTAATATTGCTGTAATTGGGGTTTTAGAGAGCCGCGGTAGTGGTGAAAAGACAGAAAATGTTGATTTATCAGCAATTCGTAAAGAATTGTATACTATGTTTCCGGGTAACTGGGATGCGTCAATCGCTGATTTAGGGGATATCTTGGCCGGAAATTCTATAGAAGACTCTTATTTTGCTTTGCGAAAAGTAGTTTCAAACTTAATTAAGAAAAAAATCATCCCTATAGTTATCGGTGGTTCCCAAGATTTGACATTTGCACTATATAGAGCTTTTGACGAATTGGAACAGATGGTAAATTTAGTTTCAATAGACAGTAAATTCGATTTTGGAAAAGAAAATGATGAGGTTTCCGCTTCATCTTATTTGACTAAAATAATTATTGATGAGCCGAACAATCTGTTTAATTATTGCAACATAGGGTATCAGACTTATTATAATTCGCAAGAAGAGATTGACCTAGTTGAGAAGCTGTTTTTTGACGGCTATAGATTAGGAGAGATTTCTAATAACATTGCGTTAGCGGAGCCAGTATTTAGAGATGCAGATGTAGTTAGTCTTGATTTGAATTCTGTGAAATCATCAGATTCGGGAAATTTTAATACGTTTGCGCCTAATGGTTTTAACGGAAAAGAGATATGTTCTTTGTCTAGATATTCTGGTATTAGTGATAAAGTGTCTATATTTGGGATATTCAACCATAATAATTCAGCTCAAGAATCTGTTCTGATTGCGCAGATAATTTGGTATTTTATAGAAGGATTTCATTACAGATCTAATGAATACCCTTTTGGAAGCCGAGAAAATTATATAAAATATATCGTTCCTCTTGAAGAAGAAGTTCTTATTTTTCATAAAAGTGACAAAACGGACAGATGGTGGATAGAAATACCATTTATTTCCAATGGGAATAATAAATTAAAGAGAAATACGTTATTACCTTGTTCTTACGATGAATATTTAGGAGCATGTAATCAGGAATTGCCCGAAAGATGGTGGAAGGCACAACGTAAAAACAGCATTTAGAAAGAAGGTTTTATACAACTAAATTAATTTTATAAAAAAGAATGTTTAGTTTAAATTTATTGTTTTTTTAAAAAATAATAAATAGGTTTACAAAGTTTTATAATAATGAATATATAACCCGCATTTATATGAAGAAGTTCATTGCATTTATGGCAATATTGGCACTGTTAGTCGGCTGTGGTAAGTCAGGCGACAAAGGTGAGTTGGTCGGAGCTAAAGGAGGTAAATGGCATCCTGAGAAACCATATGGTATGACTTTAGTACCGGGAGGTGCTTTTACTATGGGTAAATCTGATGATGATGTAGCTTCAATACAAGATGCACCAACAAAGACAGTAACTGTTAGGTCATTCTATATGGATGAAACTGAGATAACAAATAGTGAGTACCGTCAATTTGTGGAATGGGTAAAAGACTCTACAATGAGAGTGCGTTTAGCTATTCTTGCAGACATGAGTGGTATAACCGCCGCAGATGGAAAAGGAAAAGGTAAGAATTCTGGCAGTATAGGGGATTTTGCATTCAATGATTCAGATCCTGAAAAAATGACAGCTTACGACAAGTACATGTACGATAACTATTATAGTATTGGTACAGATGATGATCCTTATGCTGGAAGAAGGCTTAATAAAAATGTAAAGTTAATCAAAGACCCTAAATTATATCCAGATGAATATTATGTAGAAGTTATGGATTCAATGTATTTGCCATTGGAAGCTTCTTATAACGGATTGCGAACTATCGATGTTGATAAATTGAAATTTCGATATTCTTGGATGGATATTCAAGCTGCAGCAAAAGCTAAGGTTGGGAAAAGGAAAGATTTTATAAAAACAGAAGAAGTAAAAGTATATCCAGATACCACAGTTTGGATTAAAGATTTTGCATACTCGTATAATGAGCCAATGCATAATGACTATTTCTGGCATAAAGCGTATGGAGATTATCCTGTCGTTGGAGTAAAATGGACACAAGCAAAAGCTTTTTGTGCTTGGAGAACATTAAATAAAAACAGCTATATTAAATCAAAGAAAAAAGGGCGTGATTTAATTAACTCATTTAGATTGCCAACAGAAGCGGAATGGGAATATTCTGCAAGAGGAGGTTTAGAGTCAGCTACATATCCTTGGGGTGGACCTTATACTAAGAACGATCGCGGTTGTTTTCTTGCAAATTTCAAACCAAACAGGGGAGATTATGCAGCCGATCAAGCATTGTATACAGTGGAGGCGAAATCATATGAGCCAAATGGTTATAATTTATATAATATGGCAGGAAATGTTTCTGAATGGACAGATTCTTCTTATGACCCAAATGCATATGAATATGTTTCCTCAATGAATCCAAATGTATTAGATGCTTCTAATAAACGTAAGGTAGTTCGTGGGGGGTCATGGAAAGATGTTGCTTATTTCCTACAGGTAAGTACAAGGGATTTCGAATATGCTGATTCTGCACGAAGTTTTATCGGATTTAGAACCGTTCAGGATTACATGGGATTGCAAACGACCGGAAACGGTAAAAAAGTTAAAAACAGATAAAAAAAACTCCTTAAATCAAAAAAAATTATGGCATTATTAAGTAAAAAAGCAATGAATTTCTCATATGGAATGGGAGCTGCAGTAGTAATCATAGGTGCGTTATTTAAAATTACGCATATTGAGTTTGGAATTATTACTGGAAATTTAATGTTGACAATTGGATTGGTTGTTGAAGCCTTAATTTTTGCTCTTTCTGCATTTGAGCCCGTTGACGATGAGTTAGATTGGACATTGGTTTATCCAGAATTAGCTAACGGTGTAAAAGGACCGGCTAAAAAAAGAGTAGAAGCGCCTTCAGATTCACAAGGAATGTTATCTCAAAAATTAGATGCTATGTTGAAAGATGCTAAAATTGACGGAGAATTAATGTCAAGTTTAGGAAACAGTATCAAAAATTTTGAATCTGCGGCAAAAAGTATTGCTCCAACTGCTGAATCTATGGCTTCAACACAAAAATACAGTGAAGAGTTAAGTATAGCGGCTGCGCAAATGGAATCTCTAAACAGTTTATATAAAGTACAGTTGCAAAGTGCTTCAAGAAATGCACAAATCAATGAAGAAGTTCTTGATAACAACTTAAAATTAAAAGAACAAATGCAGTCATTGACGACTAACTTATCATCATTGAACAATGTTTATGGTGGAATGCTTTCTGCAATGGGTAACAAAGGGTAATTAGTTTCGAACTATACAAAAAACAACTAACTAATTATTAGAAAATATGGCAGGAGGAAAACTAACCCCAAGACAGAAGATGATAAATCTGATGTACTTAATTTTTATCGCAATGTTAGCTTTGAATATGTCCAAAGAGGTTTTATCAGCTTTTGGGATATTAAATAAAAAAATTGTTGAATCAAACTCAATTACTGATACTAGAAATGAAAGTTCATTTTTGCAATTAGCTCAAAAAGCAGTGGATCAACCAGGGCAGTTTGGAGACAAAAAAGTAAAAGTTGAGAAAATAAGAGCGGTTTCTAAAGAGTTTAACGACTATTTGGAAAACATAAAAACAGCAGTTACCAAGGATTTAGTAAGAGATAAAGAAGGAAATTTGCCTTACGAACAAATGGATAAAGGAGATTTAATTGACAGGATGTTTTTTACTGGAGATAAAGTTTCTAAACAAGGTCAAGAGTTTCTTGATAAAGTGAATAATTACTCTGCTCAAATAAAACAAATTGGAGGAAGTTCAATTGCTGAATCTGAAATGAAAAAAATTGAAGCAAGATTTGCTACAACTCCGGTATACTCAGAAAAAGCAGGTGCTAAATTAGCTTGGATAGATTATAATTACAAAGGATTTCCACTTATTGCTACTATAACTAAATTATCTCAATTACAAGCAGATATAAAAGCGACAGAAAGTGATGTAATGAGCGGAATGTTTCAAACTGACTTAGTTGCTGCAGCTTCATTAACTGCTTATCAACCGATAGTAGTGCTAGATAAATCAGTGTTTTTTCAAGGTGAGGCAGTTACAGGTAAAATTATATTAGGAAAATTTGACCCATCATTAAAGGCTAAATCCGTTATTATTAATGGTTCTAGTGTTCAAGCAGAGGCTGGTCAAGCTAAGTTTTCTTTTGGATCAGGTAATATTGGAGAGCACCCAATAGGAGGTTCTTTCAATTTTGATGAAGGTGGTAAAGTAGTAAGTTTACCTATAAAAGATAAATATGTTGTTGTTGCCAGACCTAAATCAGCTACAATATCAGCTGATAAAATGAATGTTGTATATAGAGGAGTTGTAAATCCTATGACAATATCATTTGCTGGAATTGCAGATAGTGATGTGTCAGCAAGCGCTACTGGTTTGTCTAAAGTGGGTGGTGGAAGATACAACATGAGCCCTGGAGGAGGAACAGAAACAATAATTAATGTTACTGGAACGCTTCCAAATGGTGATAAAGTTTCGGATAGAAAAACATTTAGAATTAAAGGAATTCCGGGTCCAACTGGTACTATTAGAGGAGAAACAGGTGTAGTAAAAGGACCTAAATCAAATTTAGAGATTGCTACAATTGGTGCTAAGCTAGAAGATTTTGATTTTGAAGTTGGTTTAGATGTTGTAGGTTTCAATTTAAAGGTTACAGGTCAAGGAACAGTTGTTGTTCAGGGAGATAAATTGAATGCACAATGCAAAGCTGTTCTTTCTAAAGCAGGAAGAGGAGATCAAGTTACGATTTCAGAAATTAAAACTAAGCTTGTTGGTGCTGGTAGTTATTTATTGCCAAGAACTGCTCCAGTTATTTTTGAAATACAATAATAAGCAAGTGGTCTTAAGGGCTACTTCAATATCTTATAATCATATTATGATGAATGTTAGAAATTTTTTAATAGTTATTATTTCCATTACTGGAGGTTTTGCTTCTTTTGCACAATCTAATTTGCTAAATGCAAAAACACCAGATGAGATAGGTCTTAAAACTGCGGCACAACTCATATCAGACAATGATAAGCCATTGGCTTATGGTTATGTGCATGACAGAGATATTTTGATGGGTAAAACTGTTTGGGAAATTATAGATTTAAGTGAAAAAATAAATTTTCCTTTATATTTTCCAATAGATACTGCAAATATTGGTTCTAACAGACGTTCGTTATATGATGTTCTGATTAAAGCTGTGAAAAGTAAAGAAATTACTGAAGTTTATTCGGATAGTTATTTTAATACAAAAAAATCATACAAGGATATACAGTCAGCATTAAGTTTTACTGAGATGACAGATGCCGGTAGAGAGCAAGTAAACGCAGGTTTACAAGTATCTCCTGAATATATTTTAACCTCTGATATAACAGCGCAAGACGTGGTTCAGTATAAAATTAAAGGATATTGGTATTTCGACAAACGTCAAAGTGAATTAAAATACCGTTTATTGGGTATATGTCCGGTGACACCTGATGTTTATACGTTGAATAATGATGAGAAGGATTATATCGAGTTGTTTTGGGTGTTCTTCCCGTCTGCTAGAGAAGTTTTGCATGATGCAAAAGCTTTTAATGATGCCAATTCTGCAATGCCAATCTCGTTTGACCAAATATTGAACTCCAGACATTTTAACAGTGTTATATACAAAGAAGAAAATGTATATGGAGATAGAGCAATTGACGAGTACATGAAAGATAATGCACAAAATCAATTGTTAGAAGCTGAAAGAGTAAAAGAAAAAATTCGTGATTTTGAATCAGATATGTGGAATTATTAATTTCATATTTTGTTAAATAAAAGGAAACTCTTATCGATTACGATAAGAGTTTTTTTTATAAGTATTTTTTAATTTTGGTACTTTTAATGTTCTTTCTTTGTGTTTTGTTTTAACGGTTAGTTTTATAGTATGATTGATTATTTAATAATAGGTTCAGGACTCGCGGGTATTGGATTTGCTGAAACAGCTTTGCAGAATAATAAGACGATTTTGGTAATGGATAATAATTCCCAAAATTCTTCCAAGATTGCGGGAGGATTGTACAACCCTGTTATTCTTAAGCGTTTCAGTGAAGTTTGGCAGGCACAAGAGCAGTTGCTGGCTATGAATGAGTTCTATAGAGTTTTGGAAGATAAACTAAAGACTAAAGTTGATTTTAAGAAACCTATTCTTAGGAAGTTTTTTTCTATAGAAGAGCAAAACAATTGGTTCGCAGCGTCAGATAAAGCTGCATTGGCACCATTTTTATCTACGGAATTAATCAAAAAAAAATATTCGGGAATCGATTCGCCGTACAATTACGGGGAAGTATTACAGACAGGGTATGTAGATACTGTAGTTCTATTAAAGAAGTATAGGGAGTATCTCGTTAGTAATAATTTGTTCCTAGAGGAGTCATTTGATTATGAATTACTCGAGATTATACCTGGCGGTATTCGGTATAAAGATATTGAAGCCCAACACATTATTTTTGCAGAGGGTTTTGGGATGCATGCTAATCCTTTTTTTAAGCATTTACCTTTAGACGGTACAAAAGGGGAGTTGTTTATAATTAAGGCTCCTGGACTTGATTTGGACGTTATTATGAATACAAGTGTTTTTATCTTGCCTTTGGGTGACGATCTTTTTAAAGTGGGTGCAACTTACAACTGGAAAGATAAAACAGATCTAATTACTGAAGAAGGGAAGCAGGAATTAATTGACAGAATAAAAGAAATTGTTAGCTGTGACTTTACAATTGTCGAACATTTTGCCGGAGTGCGCCCAACAGTAAAAGACAGGCGGCCCTTAGTAGGTACACATCCCATGTACTCTTCAATACACATATTAAATGGATTAGGTACGCGAGGCGTAATGCTTGGGCCTACGATGGCTAAGGCTTTGTATGATGCCGTAGAAAATGAGATTCCTTTGGATTCCTCAATTAATATAAGAAGATTTCTTCCTAAAGGAGAGAGGTAGTCTTGTTATTGCTTAAAATTGGGATCATAGGACACAAACATATTAATATATATATTTCTGGACCATCGTAATACAATTGGAAATAGAACAAGAAGGGAAGCTATTATAGATATAAAAGCCACTTTTAGTGAAGAATTTAATAGCACATACGATATTATAAAGGCTGCGATTCCAATAGCTACATTTAGTCCGTAACTAACATACATAGCTCCATAAAAGAAGGAAGGTTCAATTTGGTATTTCAACCCACAATGGCTGCAATTTTCGTTCATTTTTAAGATATTACCCAAATGAAGTGGATTTGGGTCTAAATACATACTTTCTTTCTGACATTTTGGACAAGTTCCTGTTAAAATGCTATATAATTTGGATCCTTTTTTTAACATTTGCAAAAAATTTAATTTTTCCTTTTTTTGGAGTTACAAATTTACTAATTCGAAAAGGAATAAAATCATAATACATGCTTAATATACACAATTTATCTGTCTCGTTTGGAGGTTCCTATTTATTTGAAGAAGTTACTTTTAGATTAGGTGCCGGAGACCGTGTTGGTCTTGTTGGAAAGAATGGTGCAGGTAAATCGACAATGCTCAAAATGTTGGCTGGGGATTTTCTACCTGATACAGGCGTGATTTCTCAAGAAAAAGAAGTTCGTATGGGCTTTTTACGTCAAGATATTGATTTTGAGCAAGGCCGTACAGTTTTGGAAGAGGCTTATGAAGCTTTTGTCGATATAAAGATAGTAGAAAAGAAATTAGAAGAAATCAATCATCAATTAGTCACTCGTACTGATTATGAAAGCGAGGAATATTCGAAAATAATTGAAGATTTATCTGATTATACGCATCGTTTTGAATTATTAGGTGGTTATAACTATGTGGGTGATACCGAGAAAATTCTTCTTGGATTAGGTTTTAAAAGAGAAGTGTTCAACAATCAAACGGAGACTTTTTCAGGGGGTTGGAGAATGCGTATTGAATTAGCCAAATTATTATTGCAAGCCAATGATGTATTATTGCTGGATGAGCCAACCAACCACCTTGATATTGAAAGTATCATTTGGTTGGAGAGTTTCTTGCGTAATTATATAGGTGTTGTAGTAATTGTTTCGCATGATAAGATGTTTTTAGATAATGTTACCAATAGGACAATTGAAATCTCTCTAGGTAAAGCATATGATTTCAATAAGCCTTATTCTCAATACTTAGAGTTGCGTCACGAAATACGTGAAAAACAATTGGCTACACAAAAGAATCAAGCCAAAAAAATTGAAGAGACAGAAAAATTAATCGAGAAGTTTCGTGCCAAAGCATCCAAAGCTTCTATGGCACAGTCGATGATTAAGAAACTGGATAAAATTGAACGCATCGAGGTCGATGAAGATGACAATTCAGTAATGAACATTTCGTTTCCACTCTCTAAAGTTCCAGGACGAGTGGTAATCGAAGCAGACCATGTTACAAAAAGCTACGGAGATAAAACCATTTTAAAAGACATTTCACTGTTGGTAGAACGTGGAAGCAAGATTGCGTTTGTCGGTCAAAACGGACAAGGTAAATCAACTTTCATTAAGGCGATAGTCAATGAATTTGAATATGAAGGAGATATAAAGTTAGGGCATAACGTACAAGTAGGTTATTTTGCGCAAAACCAAGCAGAATATCTGGATGGTGAGATTACTTTACTTCAAACTATGGAAGATGCCGCATCGGATACTAATCGTATGAAGGTGCGTGATATGTTGGGTTCATTCCTGTTTCGTGGCGACGATGTTGAGAAAAAGGTAAAAGTCCTTTCAGGAGGAGAAAGGAACCGTTTAGCGCTTTGTAAATTGTTATTACAACCTATAAATGTGTTGGTAATGGATGAGCCTACAAATCACTTGGATATTAAATCTAAGAACGTTTTGAAATCAGCATTACAAAAATACGAAGGAACTTTACTTCTGGTTTCTCACGATAGGGATTTTCTTCAGGGTATGTCGAATATTGTTTATGAGTTCAGAGATCAAAAGATAAAAGAGTACTTAGGAGATGTTAACTACTTCTTAGAGCAACGCAATTTAGAGAATATGCGCGAGGTCGAGAAGAAAGATGCACTTAAAGCAGCTGCTCCTAAAGACAGTAATAAAGCTTCCTATGAAGAACAAAAGAAGGGGAAAGCTTTACAAAATCGTTTGAGTAAAATTGAAAGTCAAATTAAGCAATTAGAAAAAGACATTCAGCATGACGATAAAATGTTAGCTTCAAATTACAATAAAAACATTGAAGATGCTTCTTTCTTTAAAGCATACAATAAAAAGAAAGCCGAGTTAGATAAATTACTTTTGGACTGGGAAGTGGTTCAAGAAGAGATTGATAAAGCCTAATTAATAGGTCGTTTTAGAATTTATGAGGAGCTTTTTCCAGCTGTTCATTCCATCCTTTCTGGTCTCGTTTATTTTTTTCTACATACTAAAAGGAGCTTCCGTAGGTCGCTCTTTTAGTCTAATAAAAAATATAACGAGGCTGTAAAAGGATTTCATTGCCATCTGGGCTATTGCATCCTTGCAGTGAATAACTTCTTTTTTAAGAAATTAAACCTGCCTTCTTCGAATGTGAAATCGCTTGGGCACTATTTTTAAAATAGCAAACCGAAATATCCAGCGTTTCTAGATTTTCCAATACTTTCGTTACCTTCTCTTTTTTATATTCCCCCGTTTGTCTTATATATACCGCTTTGACAGTCAATGGAAAAATTTTACTTATAGCTTCATATAAAAAAGGATCATGTTGGGAGTCATCTCCAATCAGTACATACTTCAAACTGGGATAGAATTCTAAAATATGTTTTATTTTTTCAAACTTATGATTATGGCCTCCTCTTCCAGACCATAAAAAATTCAATAGACTTGTTTTAATATCTTTTAACAGTAAAACAGCTTTGGGTAATTTGTGGATTTCGGTAAATAGCACAAGAAATCGGTATAAATTCCACTCACTACTGGAGACGTAAAAAAAAGCATTTAGTTCTCCTACATTCGCTCTTCCTGAAGAGCTTAATGCTTGGAAGTGCGGGACAACATCTTCAAAAACTTTTCTGGAATGGACATTTCTAAATAAGAGGTGGTATAATTTTTTAAATGGATTTAGGGTATACGATACCAGAAATGTATCATCAATATCAGATATGATTCCTAAATTACCTATCCTTGGTCGGAAGTAGCTTTCTTTGGTTACAATAGTCTCGTTCTTATAAATAATACTTACTTTATAGTCAATCCAACCATAATCATCAGTTTGTGCTAACGGGATGCAAAATTTGAAATAACCGTCAATTAACGTTTTTGTATGTATTTTTATATCGTTATGAACTAGGTACACGTCTGCGTTTGCTTGTGTTTTAATTCGAAACATACTGATTACAGATCTTGCATTTCGTAAGTTTTTTGACAGGAAATCGTAATCTTTTTTTGTGGTAGGTTTGAAAACATGCCCCATCACAATTAGTTCTTGCTCATTTGCATAACCACGATATAATTTTAGGATCGGTCTCATTTTGTTTACTACTTTTGAAGTATGTTGAAAATTAATTATTTTTAATCAATAAAAGAAGTAAAACCTTGAAAAAGAATATCATATTGATTGTTAATCCTGTTGCGGGGGGAATTGACAAATCAGAAATTATTGAAGCAACTTCACTTTTTGCAAATAACGAAGGGCTGAATTTTGTGTTGTATACCACTACAGCTATTGATGATATTTCTAAAATAAAGAACTTATATGATGCATTCAAACCGGAAAGGGTAATTGTAGCCGGAGGTGATGGAACCATAAAATTAGTTGCTGAAGCATTGGAAGGCGTAGATGTTATTTTTGGAATAATACCAGCTGGTTCTGCTAATGGATTGGCTACAGATTTAAATATCCCTAAAAAACTGGAGGAAAGCCTGCTAATAGCTTTTCACCATGCATTTATGGAAATGGATATGATCGTTATCAATGATAAGAAAAGTTTGCATCTCAGTGATCTAGGTTTAAATGCAGAACTCATAAAAAACTACGAGAATAGTGCTGTGCATGGAAAGTTAGGGTATGCTTTACAAGTTTATAATACGTTGGCTGATAAAGAAGAGCCATTCACAGCCACAATTACTGCTAATGGTCAAATAATAGAATGTATAGCGCAAATGTTAGTTATAGCCAATTCTAAAAAATACGGAACAGGTGTAGTTATTAATCCCGAGGGCATAATGAATGATGGAAAGTTCGAATTGGTAGTTTTAAAAAATTTGGATTTGAGCATTTTTGCTAAAATTATTACCGGTAATATACCAATCGAATCTGGAGATGTAGAAATTATTTCAACTGATAGAGCGAATATCAAATTGCATTCACCGGTAAGTTTTCAAATTGACGGGGAGTATTGTGGTAGAGAAATAGAACTGAATGTAGCCATTTCTCCTCACAAATTAAAAGTTGCTATTCCTTAATGTTTTTTTTATTTAAAGGGATTTCGTTCCTTCCATTCCATTTTAGGTTCAAAATAGCTAAAAGTTCTTGAAACAAACAAGTTAATAAAAGGATTGCTGTGTTGCATCATCCCGTACATATTCACAGGTTTTGCGCCCACTGAACTTTTAATTTCTAATGCTGTCCTGGCAAAAATAATACGGCTGTATCTTTTGTTAATTGAAAAACCAATCATGTCATAGAGCATATTTAGATATAACATCTTTTCTCTTTGGTAGATTTCGTCATAACCTAGGAAATAGGTGTCAATATCTTTCCCGTTTTTTATCAGTGTGTTGAATCCAATTAATTCGTCTCCGACGAAGTAACCGTAAAAAAGAAATTTATCTTTTAGTAGTGTTTTTAAAGTTGTAAAATGGTTTTCAGATAAATAAAAGGTATTAAACGGAGCGTTCTTAGCCACATTCATATACAATGAATATATTCTTGTATTATAATTTGTGATTTCTTCGAGAGATAACTTTCTTTTCGAAATTGCTTCTGCTTTTTTTCGAGCCCTTTTATACTGGTCTCTGTATTTTTTAGATAAATCTGCAATGTAATCATCAAAATTAGACCAGGAATCCCTAATATTGAAGATCATATTAGGTTGGGTTGTAAACTTAAAAAAGGATTTAAATTCTGGAATTTGGAAATGCTGAACTCCCTCTTCTGAAAAATCTTTAAAGATTGTAAGATGGATTTTTGTGCCGTTTGTACGGAAATTTTTCTTTAACTCATCTGTCGCTTTTTTTAATAATGCGAATCCTTCTGAAGTAGGTAATTTTGCACTGAAACAACATCCATTTTGCCCAGTTAGCATATTGTTACCAAGTACCAATACATTAGAACTGAAATTTTTAAAGACGAAGTCGCGTACGATTGTTTTTAGGCAATGGTCTCTTTCTCCAAAGGAATGTAGTTCACTCAAGTTGATGTACTGCGTCACTGCTATGCCGACCAATTCTTCATTAAGAAACATTCCGATAAAATGGCACTGCACATTTTTTGGAGCTGAAATCGCTAATATTTCTAAATAATCTCTAGAAAGAAATATATTGTTTGTTGCCAAAGAGTCCCAATTTGGAGGAGTATTTGTAACCGAAGAATAAATTTGGAAGGAAAAGGTAGAGCTCAAGGGATCGAAAAGTTAGTATTTGTCTAAATTAATATATAAAGTTAAATAGCAAAGCAATTAGACAAATTTTAACTAATTTTAATAAAAACGGAAATCATGAATATATACAATGAAGTTACAGCTCAGCCAATATTAAAAGATTTGAAAGACTGGAAGTATAATGATAGCGGAATCGAAAAGAAATTTGTATTCAAGAATTTTAGTCAAGCACTCGCTTTTATAGTCCAGGTAGGTATTATAGCTGAGAAACAAGGGCATCATCCCGAACTATTCAATGTGTATAATAAGGTAGATATTCGCTTATCAACTCATGATGCAGACGGTTTGACGGATAAAGATTTTAATTTGGCAAAAGCCATTGAGCAACTATAAAATAAATCTCGCCTCTTTATTCTAAAAAGAGGCGAAACTTTATGATAAAAGGAAATGGTTATTCCCAAGCGCAAATTATACCACCCATTAACATAAGGCAAACAATCCAAAAACCACCGTTTATTAAAGTGTATTTCCAGCTTCTTTTTTCGAATAATGCATTGGTTCCAATAATTGGTAATGCAAGAAACAAACCAGCAATAAAGCCGTGAAGTAGGCCGTGTTTAAAGGTACGGAAAGCGGTTCCGTAATCAGCCATAAAACTCACATAAGATGGTTTTGCCAATGTTGGGTCGCCACCAATCATACCGACTGCACCCCATTGATGAATGACTAAAAATTGAAGAGTCATCGCAATTAGAAAAGCATAAAATACTGCCATTCCAAAAATTAAGAACATGTTTCTAGCTTTCATTATGTCTTCGGTCATACCTGCTTCTTTCATCCACATAGTTCCAAAAACTTTTGGGTGATACCAAACAAATCCTACCAGTAATGTTGTGACTGCTGCAACTAAAAGTGCTAAAAAATTGATTTCCATAGGGTTAGTTTTTTAATTAACAAATCAAATGTAGTATATTTTTTAGTAATATTAAAATGACATTATGTAGGAAAAACACTCTTTAATTTAATAATAAGATGTAGTTCGTCGATTTTATTTGTCGATAATCTGTTTAGTATGTACATTTAATCATTGGAAAACGTATAAATTCAAGATTATGAAAAATATTTTCACTCTACTACTAACAGTTTTGGCATCAGTTGCAATGATGGCAGAAGTTTCAGTTTCTGACAAAACAGTTCTTTTGAAATTGTATAATGCTACAAATGGAGCAAATTGGAATACAAAGTGGGATTTATCTTCCCCTATATCAACTTGGTATGGTGTTGTATTGGAAGGAGATAAAGTAGTGTCGATAAATTTAGCAGATAATAATCTTACTGGTGAAATACCGAGTGAAATAGTGAATCTTACTGATTTAAGAGAGTTGAATTTACATAAAAACGGGATATCTGGTACAATACCATCAGCTTTAGAAAATTTAAAACAATTAGTGGTTTTGGATTTGTCATTTAATAAATTGACAGGGACTATTCCATCTTCAGTAGGGGAGTTGAACAAGTTGGTCGTTCTTGAACTTTATATGAATAGACTTTCTGGTGAATTACCTGCTCAAATTGGAAAATTAAAACACTTAGAAACGTTGGCCGCTTTTAATAATGAATTGGAAGGTCAAATACCAAGTTCGCTTTATGATGTTGCTACGTTAAAGACATTGCTTTTAAGCAGTAACAAGCTAAGAGGTAAATTAAGTGCCGAAATTGCGAAGTTAACAATGTTAGAGAACCTTAGTTTATTTGAAAACCAAATGGAAGGTCAAGTTCCTTTTGATTTAGAGAAATTAAATAACTTAAAAGAAATGAATATTTCTTACAACCAATTTAGTGGATTGATATCAAGAAAATTAGCAGTGTTAGATACTTTAAATATGACAATGGTAAATGATAAAGGTGTTGCTATTTTGTTAGATGTGGCGATGGATATTGAAAGACCTTTAGTGTCTGAAGATTAATAATAATAACTTCATATTAAATATATAGTTTGTTGTTTTGAATAAGTTTAGTTAGTTTTATTAAACCTGTGTGGCTTGAGCTTCATGGGTTTTTTTATTTTAATTATGTAATAACTATTATGGTAAAGCTATTAAGTTATTAGAGCAATGTAATATCAATAATGTCAACGAGTGCAAATAAATAGGTTTAAAAGGATTGAAATAACGAACATAACATTGGTGTTATAAGATTATTATGATGTTTGATGTTAATGCAAAAAAAAGTTTAGAGAGTTTCGTTGCTACAAAAAAAAGCTTCACATTGCTATGAAGCTTTTTTTATTGACTGTGTGTTGACAACTGTAAGTTGTTTTCTCTTGGTGTATGTGAGTCATTGTTAAGATTTAAGAGTAAATGCAATAAAAAAAACCTTTCATTTCTGAAAGGTTTTCTTAGTAGCGGGAACTGGACTCGAACCAGTGACCTTCGGGTTATGAGCCCGACGAGCTGCCTACTGCTCTATCCCGCGTTGTTTCGGGTGCAAAGGTACAACGAATTTTATCATTTGCAACAAAAATTTTAAAAAATGTTTTATTTTATCTATTCACTTGATATAACTACCTTTGTAAAATAAATAATATATTAAATGTCACATAAAGCAGGTTTTGTAAATATCATCGGGAATCCAAACGTTGGGAAGTCCACATTAATGAATGCCTTTGTAGGGGAAAGATTGTCTATCATTACGTCTAAGGCACAAACGACTCGTCACAGAATCCTTGGGATCGTAAACGGAGAAGATTTTCAAATGATCTTGTCTGATACTCCTGGGATTATTAAGCCAGCGTACGAAATGCAAGCATCGATGATGAACTTTGTAAAGTCCGCTTTTGAAGATGCTGACATTTTAATTTACATGGTCGAAATAGGAGAGCAAGATTTAAAAGACGAAGCGTTCTTCAATAAAATCATTCATTCAAAAATACCTGTTTTATTATTGTTGAATAAAATTGACAATTCTAATCAGGAACAATTAGAAAAACAAGTGGCTTTTTGGACAGAGAAAGTGCCTAATGCAGAAATATATCCTATATCAGCTTTGCAGAACTTTAATGTTCCAGAAGTTTTCCAAAGAATAATTTCGCTTTTACCAGAATCACCGGCCTATTATCCAAAAGATCAATTAACAGACAAGCCAGAGCGTTTCTTTGTAAATGAAACGATTCGTGAGAAAATATTGTTGAATTACAGCAAGGAAATTCCATACGCGGTAGAAATTGTAACCGAAGAATTCTTTGAAGATGAAAACATCATTAGAATACGTTCTTTGATTATGGTGGAGCGTGAAACGCAAAAAGGAATTATTATTGGGCATAAAGGAGCTGCACTAAAAGAAGTAGGGATGGACTCTCGTGCCGATTTAGAGAAATTCTTTGGAAAGCAAATCCACATCGAGTTATATGTGAAAGTAAATAAAAACTGGAGAAGCAACGTAAACATGTTGAAACGTTTTGGTTACAACCAATAAGCTTGTAGTTTTATCGTTTTGATGTTATATCAAGAGTAAAGAATCTAGCGTTTAGTTTCGTCAGATCTTAAAAATAAAAAAAAATCAATATTGGAATTTAAATTCCAATATTGATTTTTTTTTGCAAAATTCGCTCGTGACGGGATAAGGTTTGTAATAATTAGGATGCTAGAATCTTTAAGAAGAGCGTTTCTAGTTCATTCATTTGGTCATGGCCATTTTCGCGAATTTGTTTTGCGATAAAATACAATAGAAACCATGAAAATATCATGAGGCCAATAACTATAAAATCGAACGTCATGCTATTTTTTAAAACATAGTCAGAATAGGCTATGCCACTAAAAGTTAAAAATATTCCGGCAATTATAAAATGTAGAAACATAAAAAAGGTCCATAAGGTAGGGTCAGGGCCAAATAAGCCTCTTATATGTGTTTCGTTGTCGTTTTTGGGCTCTAATTCCAAATGTAAATGAGGGGAATAATAGGACTTTTTGTTGTCTTTGATATTTAGCCAAATATGCGTCCCACCCGTTTTTACAGAAAAATCGTCGCAGTTTGATTTTTTGTAGTTTTCAAATTTTTGAAGTACTATGTCTGTGTTTTCTGGAACATCTTTGTAAAATCGTAAACGAAGTCTTAATTCATTATTGGTGTCCATGATAGCAATGTTATATCAGTTAAAAAGGTAAGGATGTGCTAATGTATCAAAAAAATTGATAGTCACGGGATTAAACACTACCTTTGCGGAATATTTGAAAATTAGATTATGAATAACATTGTTGCGATAGTAGGAAGACCTAATGTAGGGAAATCAACCCTTTTTAATAGGCTGATACAAAGAAGAGAAGCTATTGTAGATTCAGTTTCGGGAGTTACCCGAGATAGAAACTATGGTAAAAGCGAGTGGAACGGAAAAGAGTTTTCTGTGATTGATACAGGAGGATATGTTCGTGGTTCTGATGACGTTTTTGAAGGCGAAATCCGTAAGCAAGTAGAATTAGCGATCGACGAAGCCGATGTTATTATATTTGTCGTTGATGTCGAAGAAGGGATCACGCCAATGGATGATGCTGTTGCGAGACTATTACGTAAAGTAACTAAACCGGTTTTACTTGCTGTAAATAAGGTGGATAATGCGATGCGTGAAAAAGATGCAATTGAATTCTATAACTTAGGTTTAGGAGAATATTACACTTTTGCAAGTATTTCAGGAAGTGGAACTGGAGATTTATTGGACGCATTAATTGATGCATTTCCTATAAAGCCAGAACCAACACAGGAAGAAATTGAATTGCCTCGTTTTGCAGTAGTAGGAAGGCCAAATGCTGGAAAATCAAGTTTTATTAATGCATTAATTGGTAAAGACAGGTATATTGTTACTGATATCGCTGGTACTACTCGTGATTCTATTGATACGAAATTTGACCGTTTTGGTTTCGAATTTAACTTAGTTGATACTGCGGGAATTCGTCGTAAGGCTAAAGTAAAAGAAGATTTAGAGTTTTATTCTGTAATGCGTTCGGTGCGTGCCATCGAGCATTCTGATATTTGTATTTTGATAATTGATGCCACTCGTGGATTTGAAGGTCAGGATCAAAGTATTTTTTGGCTAGCTGAAAAGAACAGAAAAGGAGTTGTGATTTTAGTAAACAAATGGGATTTAGTTGAAAAGGAAACGATGTCAACTCGTGATTATGAAGAAAAAATAAGAGAAGAATTAATGCCATTTACTGATGTGCCTATTCTTTTTGTTTCTGCATTAACAAAACAACGTTTATTGAAAGCATTAGAAGCAACTGTAAAAGTTTTCGAAAGTAGACAACAACGTATTGCTACTTCTAAATTCAATGAGTATATGTTGAAAGTGATTGAAGCGTATCCACCACCTGCAACAAAAGGGAAATATGTAAAAATCAAATACTGTATGCAGTTGCCGACTAAAACGCCACAGTTTGTATTTTTTGCTAATATGCCACAATATGTAAAGGAACCGTACAAACGTTACCTTGAAAATAAAATTAGAGACAACTGGGATTTCTCAGGTGTTCCAATCGATATTTACATTAGAGAGAAATAGTTTTTATTTCCATATTTATAGAAGAAAGTTTATCGAGTTAGTCATAACTCGGTAAACTTTTTTACATTTATAATAAAAAATGGCATCTATAAATAACAAGGTAGTTTGGATTACTGGAGCTTCCAGTGGTATTGGGGAGGCTTTAGCGTATGAATTAAGCCAAAGAAACTGCAAGCTCATACTTTCTGCGCGGAATATCGAAAACCTCGAGCGTGTGAAAGCCAAATGCTCAAATGCAGACGTGGCTGTCCTTCCTTTTGATTTAGCAGATTTTAATAATGCTAACAATCATGTTGAAAAAGCCATTTCTTTTTTTGGAAAAATCGATGTCCTAATCAATAATGGAGGAGTGAGTCAACGCTCACTTTTAGTCGATACTGATTTTGAGGTAGACAAAAAACTCATTGAAGTAGATTATTTAGGAACGGTTGCTATCACAAAGGCGTTATTACCGCATTTTATTTCGAAAAGAAAAGGACATTTTGTAACCATCACTAGTTTAATGGGCAAATTCGGTTCTCCATATCGCTCCGGTTATTGTGGGGCAAAACATGCCTTACATGGTTTTTTTGATGTGTTACGAATGGAGCATCAAAAAGACAATATCAATGTCACAATCATTTGCCCGGGATTTATACAGACGAATGTCGCAGTAAACGCACTGACGGGAGATGGATCACTACAAAACAGCAACGACCAAGCTACGCTGAACGGTATGCCGGTAGCAGTCTTCGCTAAAAAATTAGTAAAAGCTGTCGAATCAAATTCGTTTGAATCTTATATAGGAGGAAAAGAAGTGCTTGGCATTTATATAAAACGATTTTTTCCTAAACTGCTACATCGTCTTGTGCTAAAAAGCGAAGTGAGATAATCTACCTTTATTTTTCTTCTATAGATATTATTATAAAAATCACCTTTAGTACTGTTTTACGTTTGTTTTGTGTAAAAAGGGAGCGCTTAAAATTGGATACGATAATAATCGCCGATTCTTTCTTTTTGAAAGTATCATATAATTTTTTTTATCGGTTTTTAATTAAATAGCTGCTGTTTGTTCTATCTCTAGTCATCTAAAGTATCCATAGGATGATCACCGTACCAGTCTTTAAATGTTTTTGTCGTGGTGTATTTATCAGTCAGAACCGTATAAACCATAAAAAGGATTAGTAATTCTCCAAAAATCACTAAACTTAGGAGTATGGGTAATGCTATGTTGGTTTGACATAAACCGACAAAAATAAATACAAATGCAGTAGTAAACCACACTAGTTTTATTGCAAAATTTTTCATGATTTTTTTCTACTAAATTTACAAGTAATAGTTTAAAAAATAAGTTAACTATTTGATAATCAATTATTAAAATAATTAATAATTAAAAATTAAATTGATTTGCCGTAAATGAAGTAGGTTAATACAAAATACTAGAAACTTGGTGTTAGTTAACAAATGAAAGAGTTTATAATCATAAAAAAAGCTGCAAATTGCAGCTTTTTTTTATAATTGAATAAAGTGAATCTTTTTTACCAACTTCCGCTTGATCCCCCTCCAGAAAATCCCCCACCGCCAAATCCCCCACCGAATCCGCCGCCGCCAAATCCTCCACCAGAAGACCCACCGCCAAAACCACCGCCTCCGCCACCACGACCAAGACTGCTTAGGAGAATGACGTCTAATAAGCTTGGGCCACCGCCACCGCGATTACCCGAGTTACCGCCACCACCTTTGTTTTTAGAAATAAGGACAAGGATAATAACGATAATAATAATGAAAGGTAAAACAGGAAAATCTTTTCCTTTGGTCTGTTTTCTTTCGCCTTTGTATTTTCCTTTAAAGACATCAATCAACGCATCTGTTCCTTTGTCAAGTCCGTTGTAATAGCTACCAGATTTAAATTCAGGAGTAATGATATTTCTAATTATCTCACCACCAATTCCCGCAGTTAAACGATCTTCAAGTCCGTAACCAGGATTAATTGCTATTTTTCTTTCGGCTTTAGCCACCAAGATTATAACACCATTGTCTTCTTTTGCTTGGCCGATTCCCCAAGTTTGAGCCCAGCGAGTGGCTAATTGGCTCACGTCTTCGCCTTTCAGGCTTTCAATGGTAATGACTACGATTTGAGTAGTAGTGGAATCAGAATAATGGATTAATTTTTCTTCTAATTGAAGTTTTTCCGTTGAGCTAAGAACGTTGGCATAGTCATAAACTGAAGTTGCTAAACTGGGTTTTTCAGGTATTGTAAATTGTGCGAATCCTATTTGTGTAATAAAAAAACAAATAAGTAGTTTAAAATAAAGAGAGATATTTAATTTAGGTATAATCATATTAGCCTTTTGAGATTTCGTTTGATAATTCATTCGTGTCATCTTCTGACCAGGGGAAATGTTTTTTTAATTGTTCTCCAGCGATAAGAATTCCGTCAACTAGGCCTTGTTTGTAATTGCCGTTTTTAAAATGAGCAACCATAGCCTCTTTTGTAGTGTCCCAAAAATCATTTGTAACAACATCATTAATCCCTTGATCTCCGCAAATTACAAATGTTTTGTCTTCTACTGCAAGGTAAATTAAAACCCCGTTTTTTAGTTCGGTTTCGTCCATTTTCAGTTCGTTAAAAACTTCTAGCGCACGATCAAATGCGTCTAATTCAGTCGTTTTTTCTAAATGAACTCTAATCTCTCCAGAAGTGTTTTTTTCGGCCACGCGAATAGCTTCAACAATTTCTTGTTCTTCTTCTTGGGTTAAAAAATCTTCTACTTTTGACATGGGAAAAATTTTTGAATGAAGATTAACGATTTTTCATTTTAGAAGTATTTACTCTGCAATCAAAAATCGTTAATCAAGAAAATGAAATCGTTTTTTAGAATTGTACTTCAACCGGTTTTTCAGCACCTACAACAGCTTCGAAATATGGTTTTTCCTTAAATCCGAACATACCTGCAAAGATCGAGTTTGGGAAAATTTTGATATGATTGTTGTATGGTTTTACCGCCTCGTTAAAACGCGTTCTGGCTGTAAGAATTTGATTTTCTGTGCTTGCCAATTCATCCTGTAATTTCAAGAAATTTTGGTTTGCTTTTAATTCAGGGTAACGTTCTACACTAACCAATAATCTGGAAAGAGAACTGCTCACGCCACTTTGTGCTTGATTGAATTGTGCTAATTGTTCCGGAGTGATGTTTGTAGGGTCAACTGTTACCGAAGTCGCTTTGGCACGTGCTTCTATAACTGCAGTCAAAGTGCTTTTTTCGAATTCAGCAGCTCCTTTTACAGTATTCACTAAGTTTCCGATTAGGTCATTTCTTCTTTGGTAAGAAGTTTGAACATTACCCCAAGCTTCATTAATACCCTGCTCATATACCACAGCAGTATTGTTGATTCCTTTTACATAACTGTATATACCGATGATAACTACGGCTCCGATAATCCAAGGCAAAAATCTTTTCATGTTTGTTTAATTTAAAGTTGATTTTTAATATTTGTTAATTGTGTTCTTATTGTTTCTAATTTTCGGATAATTTCAAATTTATCCAATGTTTTCTTTTGCCCTTCTTTTAAATGGGTTTTTGCCCCTTCTAATGTGAATCCTCTTTCTTTTACCAAATGATAAATAAGCTGCAGGTTTTTTATGTCTTCCGGAGTAAACATCCTGTTTCCCTTTGCGTTTTTTTTTGGCTTGAGAATGTCAAACTCACTATCCCAAAAACGAATCAGGGAAGCATTTACGTCAAAAGCTTTGGCAATTTCACCAATGCTATAATATCTTTTATCTGGTTGTAGCTCTATGTGCATTAGTCTAATGATTGATTTTCTTGGTTAGCTAATTTTGATATGGCAACATATTCCACTGCTGAAATGTTTCCGTAATAAAAATTAAGCGGATTAACTACTTTGCCGTCTTTGTGTACCTCATAATGTAAATGAGGGGCTTCAGATCTACCTGTGCTTCCCACATATCCTATGATGTCTCCACGTTTTACTCTTTGTCCTGCTTTACAATTGTATTTACTCAAATGCCCATACAGGGTTTCGTATCCATAACCATGCCTAAGGACAATATGATTCCCATAACCAGAAGCGTTGCTGTTTGCTTGTGCCACAACTCCGTCGCCAGTTGCAAAAATCGGGGTGCCTACTTTAGCTGTAAAGTCCATTCCTTCATGCATTTTACGCGCTTTAGTAAATGGGTCTGTACGATATCCAAAGCCTGAAGCCATGCGTTTTAAATTTTCGTTCCTGACAGGCTGAATGGCAGGAATGGCAGATAATAATTTGTTTTTGGCTTTTGCCAATTTTAAAATATAGTCAAGCGATTTCGATTGGATGGCTAATTCTTTTGTAAGAACATCTACTCTTTTGGTGGTATTAAGGACCAATTGTGTGTTGTCATATCCCTTTAAAGCAGCATAGCGATCTTCGCCACTAAATCCTGATTTTCGTTCTTCCTCCGGTATTGGCGATGTATTAAAATACGTTCTGTATAAATTGTTATCCCGGTCTTCAATAGCACCAATTACATTGTCAAGCTGATCCATTCTTTTGTCTAAAACGGCATAATTCAATTTTAAATTGTCATTTTCACGAATTAGTAGCCGGTCTTTAGGCGTATCAAAGTAAGGAGTGTTTAATAAAAGCACAAATATAAGCGAGCCAAATAATGCCGAGGCCACTAAAAACAAGATGACAAAACCAAATTTCTTTCTTTTTTTTGTTTTTATTTTTCGATACGCCAGATTTTCCGAATCGTAATAATATTTTACTTTCGCCATATTTTAAAATACCCTATTTTTGCACATTGTAAAATGTAAGATGAACAAATTTAATAAATGTTTCATTTGTTCCCGCGTTTTTTCAATAATAAATAAAATAATGTGCCTATTCCAGCTATTCGTTGCAAGTTCTCGTTTAGTTCTCGTTTTTTCTAATGATGCAGCAGGGGCTTCCGCTGGTTGTTCTGCCTTTTTAAGAAAAAATCGACTACTCAATCTCGAAGCTTTACACTGCAAACAAGAAGTGTTCAGTGAATTCCGATGAAAATAGGAGCGTGTGAGATAATCTGGTGCATAAAATGCTTTCGAGCAAAATATAAATTAAAAAACTTTGTGCCTTAGCGCCTTAGTGGCAAAAATAAATAAATAATGAAATCACAAGACGTACGTAAACAATTTTTAGACTTTTTTGAAAGCAAGGGACATTTAATTGTTCCGTCAGCACCCATAGTTCTTAAAGATGATCCCACTCTGATGTTTAATAACTCAGGAATGGCACAGTTTAAAGAATATTTTCTGGGTAATGCCACACCAAAAAGCAATAGAATTGCCGACACTCAAAAATGTCTTCGTGTTTCAGGAAAACATAATGACTTAGAAGATGTAGGTTTTGATACTTATCACCATACTATGTTCGAAATGCTAGGAAACTGGTCTTTTGGCGATTATTTCAAGAAAGAAGCCTTGCCTTGGGCTTGGGAATTTTTAACCGAAGTGTTGAAATTAGAGAAAGACCGTTTGTATGTTTCCGTTTTTGAAGGAAACGAAGCAGAGAATGTGCCTTTTGATCAGGATGCTTTTGATATCTGGAAACAATTCGTTCCTGAAGATCGAATTATCCTTGGAAACAAAAAAGACAATTTCTGGGAAATGGGAGATCAAGGACCTTGCGGACCATGTTCTGAAATTCATATCGATTTACGTACTGATGAAGAAAGAGCTGCAGTTTCAGGTAGAAGCTTAGTTAATGCCGATCATCCGCAGGTAGTTGAAATATGGAACAACGTATTTATGGAATTCAACCGTAAAGCCGATGGTTCTCTTGAAAAGTTACCAGCACAGCACGTAGATACTGGAATGGGATTTGAGCGTTTGTGTATGGCAATGCAAAACACTACTTCAAATTATGATACCGATGTGTTTACACCGCTTATTGAAAAAGTGGAGGAAATTACAGGGTTAAAATACACTTCAAACGAGGTGAAAGATATCAGTGAAGAGCAAAATAAAACCAATATTGCGATTCGTGTAATTGTAGATCACGTACGTGCGGTAGCCTTTGCTATTGCCGACGGACAATTGCCTTCTAATACCGGAGCAGGATATGTAATTCGTCGTATTTTGCGTCGTGCAATACGTTACGGATTTACTTTTTTGAATACCAAAGAACCTTTTATATTTAAGTTGGTTGCTGTTTTAGCAGATCAAATGGGTGAGTTTTTTCCTGAAATTAAAAAACAACAAGGCTTAGTTACTAATGTAATCAGAGAAGAAGAAACGTCTTTTTTGCGTACACTAGATCAAGGATTGCAGTTGTTAGATAACGTGATAGCTACAAATCAAGGGAAAGAAGTACCGGGAGCAAAAGCATTTGAATTGTACGATACTTTTGGGTTTCCAATCGATTTGACGGCATTGATTCTTAGAGAAAGAGGATTCAGTCTGGACGAAGCTGGTTTTGATAAAGCCATGCAAGAACAAAAAACACGTTCTCGCGCTGCCTCTGAAGTTTCAACAGACGACTGGAAAATTTTAGTAGAGGGAAATACAGAATCTTTCGTAGGCTATGACCAAACAGAAAGTGAAGCAAAAATCACCCGTATTCGTAAAGTCGACTCGAAAAAAGATGGTGTTATGTACCAAATCGTTTTAGATAGCACGCCGTTTTATCCAGAAGGTGGAGGACAAGTGGGAGACAAAGGGGTTTTGGTTTCGGCAAATGAAACAATTCAAATTACAGATACTAAGAAAGAGAATAATTTAATTCTGCATTTCACTAAAAAATTACCGGAGAATGTAAACGGTGTTTTTGTGGCTAAAGTGGATAGTAAATTAAGATCAGATACTACAAAAAATCACTCTGCAACACACTTGATGCATCAGGCATTGAGAAGCATATTAGGAACACATGTGGAACAAAAGGGATCGTTAGTAAGTCCAAACCATTTGCGTTTTGACTTTTCTCATTTTGCAAAAGTGACAGATGAAGAATTACAGCAAGTAGAAGACTTTGTTAATGCTAGAATTCAAGAACAATTACCATTAATAGAGCGCAGAGATATTCCTTTCGCGCAAGCGGTAGAAGAAGGTGCTATGGCTTTGTTTGGTGAGAAATATGGAGATCATGTTCGCGCAATTAAATTTGGCGAAAGCATGGAGCTTTGTGGAGGAATTCACGTTAAGAATACTGGCGAAATCTGGTATTTTAAAATCGTTTCAGAAGGAGCCGTTGCCGCAGGAATTCGACGAATCGAAGCGATTACTGGTGATGCTGTTAAAGTTTTCTTTGCTTCTCAGGAAAATGCATTGAATGAGATTAAACTCGCGCTAAAAAATCCTCAAGATGTAATTAAAGCGGTAGTGTCTGTGCAAGAAGAGAATGCGAAATTAAAAAAACAGGTTGAGCAATTAATTAGAGATAAAGCAAAAGGTTTAAAAACAGAATTGGCACAGCAAATCCAAGAAATAAACGGAATACAGTTTCTAGCTGTTCAAGTGGATCTTAACGCAGAAGGAGCTAAAGATTTGGCATATGACTTAGGGAATTTAGGAACTAATATGTTTTTAGTTTTGGCTACAGCCGAAGAAGGAAAGCCAATGCTAAGTTGTTATATTTCTAAAGAACTGGTTGCTGATAAAAAATTAAATGCAGGACAAGTAGTTCGTGAATTAGGGAAGTACATACAAGGTGGAGGAGGAGGTCAGCCTTTCTTTGCAACAGCAGGAGGAAAAAACGCAGACGGTATTCAGGAAGCTTTAAATAAAGCAGTTGATTTCGTGAAGTAGTTCACATTTATATTAAAACAACAACCCTTTCCCTTTGCATGGCAAATCGAAAGGGTTTTTGATGATGTGAAAGCGACTTTCAGAGGTTAATTTAAACAATTTTGTATTGAACAAGAGATATAAATCGAGACTTTGGGGATAAAAAAATAGTTCAGTTGAATATTGCGTCGTTCAAGTATTTGAAATAGATAACAGGGGGTTTTTAATTTCCCATTTCAATAAATCACCATTTAAACGAGTTTTTAGGTCGTTGGGCTTGTTTAGTTTGCTTAATTCAATTTATTTTCTACATTTATTCGCCCTAAATATAGCCAGCCCCTATAACCTACTATCATGAAAGACTTAAATAAAATATTTTTTTTCGTATCTATTGTTGCCGTTTTATTGACTTCGTGCTCGGATGATAAAAGCGGTAAAAGTAAATTCCTTACAAAGTTAGTTGAAGTTTCAGAGGATGGGACGTCAGTTACAACTTTATTCAAGTACAATGACAAGGAAATCGTCAATATAGATGGTGTTCAATTGCATACAGATTTTACTTATACAAACGGTCTGATTACAAAAATAAGTACACTAGATAAAGCTACTAAGCTTAGTAGTACGGTTGAATATTCATATGATACTGATAAGTTAATACAGGTACTCTCTCCAGGAAATTACGTGATAAATTACATTCACAATACAGACGAAACTATTTCCTACGAGAAAAAGAGTTTGAATTCAGGGAATCAAGACGCAAAGCTTTATCACGGAGTATTGTATTTTAAAAATAAAAATTTAGTAAAAGACGAAAGGATTTTAGATGATACTGCAGCAGGTGTTGTTTCAAAATATACTGTAAATTTTCAATATGATTCTAAAAACAATCCTTTTTATTCTATTTTGGGATATAGTAAATTATTGGACCACAATGAGGTAATTTCATTGAATAATATGGTTAGTAATGTTGCTGAAAGTAGTATTGCCAATTCAGCAGATCAAATCACATCTTCAGCTAAATTTTACAAAGGGACGTTTAAATACGACACGGAAGATTACCCAACGGAACAGCTTACCGAAACAGCTAAATCTGGATATTTGAAATCACAATATTTTTACTAATATTATTTGGTTTACATCTTGGAGTAAAGTGTAATTTTAAGTTAATGATTCTAGGTTGTTAAATCTTGTCGGATTATTTTTTTTGCTTTATCTGAAATAAAAGCGTTGGAGAAAAATTAGGATAATTTTACTTGTAATCTTGTTTTTTCTTGTTCTTTAAGTAATGAAGAATGCCCAATGTAAGTTACTCCAGATGCCGTTTTAGTAAAGAAGATCGTTAAATGTTTTCGACTGATACACGAAGTGCTATCTAAAACCTAGTTTGGGAGGGTAAATTTGTTTTTGATTCTAATAAGAATCATATTAAAACGGAATCATCAGATTCTCCGTTAATTTATAAGTTTTCAACACTCTTCTTAATTCTTTTGGACTTCAAATTCTGAAAGGATTTTAGATTTACTACCATTTATTTCATTAAAATTATTCAAATTTGTATAAAATAAATTGTTGATGCATTTCAGAACTCAAATACCCATTCCGAAAAACACCCAGCCGATAGATTATAATTCGAAGATCATATCTTTGGGTTCTTGTTTTGCGGTAAATATGTCAGAGATACTAGATTATTTTAAATTTCAGAATTCCTGTAATCCATTTGGTATTTTGTTTCATCCGCCGGCAATCGAAAGGCTAATTGCCTTCGCTGTTTCACAAAAAGTCTTTACGGAAGCTGATATTTTTTTTTACAATGAACGCTGGCATTGTTATGATGCCCATTCTGATTTAAGTAATCCTGATCCAATTGCGCTGATAAATGATTTGAATACAATCATCCAATCAACATGGAAACAACTAAGTGAAGCCACAGATATCATCATAACGTATGGGACGGCCTGGGTTTATCGAAATAATGAAAATAGCGCAATCGTTGCTAATTGTCATAAAGTGCCTCAAAAGCAGTTTGAAAAGCAATTGTTGTCAATCGAAGTGATTCAAAAAAGTATTCAAAATACAATCCATTTAATTCAATCTATAAATCCAGAAGTAAAAATCATTGTTACGGTTTCGCCGGTGCGACACATCAAAGATGGTTTTGTCGAAAATCAATTAAGCAAGTCCCATCTGATAAGTGCTATTCATGGAGCTTTTTCCTTGCAAGTTTCGGCTTTTAACTATTTCCCCAGTTACGAAATCATGATGGATGAACTTCGTGATTATCGGTTTTATGCTGACGACATGTTGCATCCCAGTCAACTTGCAATTGACTATATTTGGAAGCGTTTCAAGGAAACTAATATTTCAGAAACTGCATTGTCAATAATGGAGGAAGTAGAAACGATTCAAAAAAGTTTGTCTCATAAACCTTTCAATCCTGATTCAGAAAGTCATCAAAAATTTGAAGCTAAACTGAAGGATAAAATCGCTACATTGGTTTCTCAATATTCATTTATGAAATTTTAATTATGCTTAGAAGATTACTTGTTTTTATGGGATTGATAGTTACAGTTGTGCTATTATTTAAATATTGTGAATTCAAGAAAGAGGACGACTCTGCAATGGATTACAATACGAACCTGATACAGCAACAAATTGTTAACGTAGGTAAGCTTGTTGTAACAGAAGGGCATTTCTCTGAAGTGGTTACGTATAAGAATAAGGCAGAATACTTGATGGGTATAGTTTCATTCGATAAAAAAGCGTTGATTGTCGTTAATGCTGATGTTACTGTTGCTTATGATTTGCATAAAATGAAATATGACATCGATGAAAAAAATAAAACGATTTCAATTTTAAGTATTCCAAAAGAAGAAATTAAAATTAGTACCGACATTCAGTTTTATGATGTGGAACAAAGTAAGCTAAATCCTTTTACTGGGGATGATTACAATAAAATTAATAAATCAGTAAAAGCAAATCTTGCCAAAAAGATAGAAAAGTCGACACTTAAGACCAATGCTCAAAACAGGTTGGTTAGTGAGTTGTCGAAGTTTTTAATTCTTACCAATAGTTTAGGATGGACCTTGAAATACGAAGGAGTCGTAATTGAAAACGAAAAAGATTTTGGACAGAAAATAAAATTATAGCAGGTTTACAATTTGTTTTAAATAATAAGGGTTTGAATAGTAGTAATCTGATTCAAACCCTTTTTTATTATTTTGATAGTCCTAATTCTGCTCTCATGGATTCTCTCATCTCCGCTTTTCGAATTTTACCTGTAACGACCATTGGGAATTCATGTACAAATTTCACGTAATAGGGAATCGTATAGTGTGATATTTTTCCGCGGCAATATTCTTTAACTTCAGCCTCAGTGAGTTTATAATTGTCGTGCATTTGAATCCAAACGCAAACCTGTTCTCCCATTTTTTCGTCTGGAATAACGAAAAACAGAGACTTCTTTTATGTTTTCATGGGTGTATAGAAACTCTTCAATCACTTTTCGGTAAATGTTTTCCCCGCCACGCATAATCATATCCTTGATTCTTCGAACAATGTTGATATAGCCTTAGTCATCCATATTGGCTAGATCGCCACTGTGCATCCAACCGGCAGTATCGATCGATTCTTTCGTTTTTTTCGGATCATTCCAATAGCCCAGAATTACGCAATTGCCACGGGTGGATAATTCTCTTGTTTCCCCTAGAGAAACCACTTGATGGGTTTCCGGATGGATGATTTTTATTTCGGTATGCAGTAATATTTTACCCACTGTACTCTCTCTTTTACCGAAGGAGGTGACATGCCTTGTTTGTGTGCTCAACGGACTTGTTTCGGTCATGCCATAACCAATTCCCATTTCGGTTAAATTCATTTCAGACAGGACTTTTTTCATCAGTTCGGTAAGGCAAAGGGAGCCAGCCATAATTCCTGTTTACAAACTGCGCAAGTCATATAGTTTTCGGTTGAAATGGTCTAATTCAGCAAAAAAAACATCGTTGAAACCCCATAGAGGGCCGTTGCTTTTTCTTCAGAAATCGCTTTAAGGGTTTGTCACTTGTTCCGCTACTATAACTGTATTTTTCATGATTCTGAATTTAAAAAAGACTGAATTGTTGTTGCAATATGGGAAGGGTTTTCTTTGTGCGGAAAATGTCCGCAATCATCAATCAGATTGGCCTTGGCTTTTTTGCCTATTAGTTGTGCAATGCTTGTGCAATGTGTGTTGGTTGCATATTCGTCTTGTTTCCCCTGAATAATTAGGCTTGAACATTGAATTTTTGGTAGCTCAGTTTCGATATTCCAATTCTTAAAATCGTGTGAAAGCCAGCATTCTTGCCAATTCTGAAAAAGCAAGCCTGTTTTGTCGCCATGGTATTTCTTTAATTGGTGAATGATTTTTTCCGAGTATTGCATCGTATTTCGTATCCCTCCCGTAGTCACTTCTTCCACTTTCGAATGGCCGGCAATACTTACGATTGCAGCGCAGTCTTTATATTTTGCAGCATAGAGAAGTGCAATGCTTCCTCCGTCGCTGGAGCCAATTAAAACAATTTTTTTAAGGTTTTGTGTCGTGATTATTTTTTTTAGAAAGTCAGCTTCCGCTTCTAAATAGCCTTTAGACCATTTAGCGGTGGTTGCGGCTGATTTTCCATGACCCAATCGATCGTATGTAAATCCGACTGAACCCATTTCTTCACATAGTGTTGAAGGGAAGCCTTTCCAGCTTTCAGAGCAGCCTAAAGCATCATGGAGAAAAAGGAGTAGGGTGTTATTTGTGCAATTTGCAGGAGTTATGTAGTTGCAGGAAATTGTTTTACCTTCTATTTTAACCGTTATCGTCTCGCTGCTGCACATATTTATTTCTCGTTTTGAGATTTAAATGTAACCATTTTTTATAGCATAGAAAGCCTTTTTTAGCATATGATAATTTAAAAACAAGCGAAATTACTTTTAGGAGTCTATAAGATAGTTTAAGACTGTATTTTTTAGTGCATTTCGCTTTTAAAAATAAAAAACCGCCAATTCGCAAATTAAATAATTGCAAATTGGCGGTTTAGTTTTTTATACGAGGTTAATATGTGAATCCGCGACTATTAATTTATACGTTTTCTTTATCAAAAATCAAATCCAAACCTCCACTAATTAAATGTGCTATTTCTGGTCTCTTTAGTTTTAACTCTTCAAGATAATTCAAAACTTTATCCAGTTGCTGAGTTTCGTTTCTATCTTTTAGAAGTTCTGCAATTTCAACAGCAAGCAACCAGTCTTTGGGATGATCCTTTTTTAGTTTATGAAAAATAGGGTCAAAGGAAGCATGTATGTCTTTGGACTCTCTAATGATGCGGACCGTTTGGTATAAAACCTCTAAATCATCACGTTCAGCGGTGTGTTTTGCTTTAATGGTGGTGCTGGTGGGCATATGCGTAATTAAATCAAAACTATTCACATCAGCAGGGCCAGAAAATGCCGAAACTACTTTTTTACCCACGGCCATATCATAAACGCCCCACTCTGGTTGGAATAGAATCGTTTTGCCATGCGTTACGGTACAGTTCTTAAAACGGATAAGGATAATTTCTCCTTGTAAATTTCTGGATCCAGTAATGATTTCTCCTTCGACAGTAATGTTTCCCTCAAATTCCAGTTTTACCGTTTTTGACTCTAAGATATCATATGCATTTAAATCTTTCGGGCTCATATCTTCTATAGCAAGATTGATTCCCTCTAATTTTCCAATTGGGCTACCAAAACCTTCGGCGTGAGTTGCAGTTCCATGGCCTACTAATTCTTTTTCGCGGGAAGCGAGTGCTGTTTTTCCTGTCGTTTGTATGTATATCGGTTTACCTTCGTGCTCAATTACATTGGTAAAAACTCCCGAAATTTGTAAGCCAGTGCTTAATTCGATTGTTCCTAAAGCATTGGAATTAACCAGTTTCTCTATTCCGGATAAACCGCCAGTTCTCAATGCCATTTTATTAGCAAACTCTTCCAAAACTAAATTCAGATAAGCAAAAGTGGGTGTTACATAAAGCTGAGGTTGCAGCTTTGTGATATCAAAACTTTTATGGGCGGCAGTAATATCATACGGGAATTTCTCCACTTGATCCGTCATGCAATGGGCGCTTTCTCCAATTGAAGACAAAAGTCCAGCTCCATAAATTTTAGGGTTTTCAACAGTTCCAATTAATCCGTATTCCACAGTCCACCAATGCAGGTTTCGTATTTGAGCCATCTCAGATAGTTCGCCCATATTGTTTTGTAAATCTTCAACTGCTTTTTCGGCTGCGTCAATCGTAGCTTGTGGCGTGTCTTCTGCTTCTTTCACAATCGAAAGCAAGCGGATGGCTTCATACATTTGGTAATCCTTATCAGAGGATATAGCTTTGCAGCCTATTTCTCCAAAACGACGCAAATATTCTGCATATTCCGGATTAGCGATAATCGGGGCGTGACCCGCGCCTTCGTGGATAATATCTGGCGCTGGCGTGTATTCTATATGTTCGAGTTGACGAATGTCTGATGCAATAACCAGCACATTATATGCCTGAAATTCCATAAAGGCGTTAGGCGGAATAAATCCGTCTACGGCTACGGCGGCCCAACCAATTTCGGTCAGGATACGGTTCATGCCGTACATACTGGGTATATTGTCGATTTCTATTCCTGTTTTTTTCAATCCTTCCAGATACGAGCTATGGGCCACTTTAGACAGGTAATCCACATTTTTACGCATAACATAGCGCCACACCGCTTGATTAATAGGCGTATAATCGCTATAATCCTGAGGTTTAATAAATTGCTTCAAGTGCTTTGGCAATCGGTCTAATAATGGATTACTTTCAATATTTGTGTTCATGTCGAAAACGTTGTAGTTATAGTACAAAAGTACGAATTCTGGGAGCTATATCCCGCTTTTCATTGCAAGTTTTTATTTCGTCATTTGTTTTTCTAAAGTTGATAAAAGAGCTTCCTTCGGTCGCTTTTTATAAACAAGAAAAATAAAAACGACTTTCATAAAAAGCTTTCCATTGCAATCGGGGCTAAGGGAATTGTGGTAAAATGTAAGATTAGATGTTTTTAATAATGTCATTGCGAGGAACGACGCAATCAAGCGAGACGACATCTACAATAAAACAAAAAACTATTGGAGCGGAAATACTGGTTGAGATTGCCTCATTCTTCGCAATGATAAAGCACATCAATCTTATACTATTTAAAATAAAAACAATTTATTTTAATCCACTTCAAAAAGTAGTACTTGCGTTTTCTGCTTATCAGAGAAATTATTATCCGATACAAAAAGTAAAGACTGCTTGCCATTAGCCAGTTTTGGGCCAAAAGTCAACCCTTCGATATTATCTATAAAAATACCTAAGTCATCCATGTTTAGGATTAGTTTTTTGGAGGCTGGTGTGAATTCTTGGTTTTGCAAAGAAGCAATGTTTTTTACATCAGTCGCTTTTGAGAAATCACATAAGTAAACTTTTATGGTACAGGCTTGTTTTCCCACGGAGTAGGAACGTTCTACCACTAGCAATTGATCTTTACTATAATACTGAATAGCAGACACTCCATTCACCGCAAAACCATCTTTCGGGTTGGGTTCGTGTGCGATAGGATCTAATTCATAACTATATTGAGCTGTATTTTTTTTTGATTTTACATCAAACTCATACAGCCGTATGAAGCCACCTTTAGTTATGGAAGCTTCGGTACCGTCTTCGTATAAAGGTTCCTCAATGTTGGTGTATAGCGTCTTATAGTTTTTGTTAAAAGTGATTCCTTCTAGAACGCCATTGCTACGAGGTCCTTTTTCTTCTTTTTGCATGTTGAGGTTCGCCGGTAGATCAAAGGCATTTACAAAGTTTCCATTAATACTGGCTGTTTGGATTGTTGGATTCTGCAGTACCGAAAAATCTTTGGCTATAACGCGAGCGCCTTCACTACTCCAAACTACGGTGTTGGTCATGGGGTTGTAACGTAATTCTTCGGGATCAATAGAGGAATCGGGTTGTTTCTCCCAGTTGCTGTATTTTTCTCCTGCAGCATTTTTTAAAGAAACTACATTTTGAAAGGCTAGACTATCTATTTTATTAACGCCCAAATGTATTTTGGCAGTATAAAAACGAGCATCATTATATACCGCTCTATCGTCACAAATAAAATAGTAAAGATCGTTTTTCGAATCATAATCGATACTAGATAATCCGCCAACGACTGTGTTTTTAAATTCTTTATTGAAAGGGATTTCAATACTGTTTAACAACGTAAGACTGGGATTGCTGATTGTGGTTTCATACGTTTTTGCAGTAGAGCAAGAGAGGAAACTAAAGGGTAAAAAAGCAAGTAATAATAATTTGCGCATCGATTTTTATTTCAAATTTAAAAGATCTCCGTTTTGAGCAGCATTTCTAAAATAGTCAATTTTATAATTGAACATTTCTGCCATATTCTTCGCGCGTAGTTTTGCTTCTTCGGCAATAGCGCCAACAAATAACTCATCTGTTGTGGTGGTGAATATTTCCATCCAGCGGTCAAAATGCTCTTTAGTAACCGGTAATTGTTTATGTGGAGGAAAAGGACTGCCTGAATAAGTATGTATTTCGAGTAAGATTGTTTGCCAAAAGCGGTACATCTTTTCCAAATGTTCTGGCCAGCGATTACCTATTTTTTCATTAAATATAGGACCGATGAAGTCGTCTTTTTGTACTTTAGAATAGAAAGTGTCAACAAGTAGTTTGATGTCTTCGAGGGTTGTAATGTCGTTAAGATTTGTCATAATTGGGTATAAAAAAAGCCTACGCAAAGGTAGGCCATTTCTATAATATATTGTCTTAAACTACTTAGAGTTTGGGGGGAACTGCGCTAAAATTTTGGCGACAAACTCATTAATTTGTTTTTCTTTTTGACTACGGTTTTCGGTTAAGTAGCCCACGCCTTCGCCTTCCCAAACTAGTTCTTTTTTCTTGGCATCGATCAGGTCAATGTATAAAGTTCCTTCTGTAGAAGAGCTTACGTAATTACGTCCTCCCCACATGTAAGGATTCCATCCATATCCCCATCCGTAACCCCATCCAGCATTGAATTGGTTTACTTCCAGTTTTTCTCTTTCTTTAGTAAAAATATTAACTAACAGATCGGGAGTGTTGCTTTTAGTCATTCCCATTTTGCCTAGTTCGTTATCAATGGCGTGAAGGATTCGTTTTTTGTCAAATTCAGATATTTGCACTTTGTCGATGCCGCTTTTATGAAAGGCATAGGTTTTATATTGAGTAAAATCTACATTTTTGTCATAATCTGCGTTTACTCTAATAGAGCTACAAGCACTTAATATGAAAAGGAAAAGTACGGGAAGGAGTTTAATTGCTTTCATGGCTAATTGTTTGATTACTAAAGATACATTCAAATTTTTAAAAATCCAATAAATTATCCGCAACAATATTAGGGATGGTGACCTTTAGTAAAGGTTCTGCTTCCATTGCTCTTTTTATTGCAAATAAAGCTCCTTCGTTACGAGCCCAACTTCTTCTTGAAATACCATTGTTAACATCCCAGAAAAGCATTGATTGTAAGCGTCTTGAAGCTTCTTTAGAACCATCAAGAACCATGCCGAATCCACCGTTTATAACCTCGCCCCAGCCAACTCCACCACCATTGTGGATAGATACCCATGTAGCTCCTCTAAAACTGTCTCCTATCACGTTTTGTATGGCCATATCAGCTGTAAAACGAGAGCCGTCGTAGATGTTAGAAGTTTCTCTGTAAGGGGAGTCGGTTCCTGATACATCATGATGATCTCTCCCAAGAACTACTGTTGTAATTTCGCCTTTGGCAATAGCCTGATTAAAAGCTTCAGCAATTTTTACACGACCTTCAGCATCAGCATATAAAATACGAGCTTGTGATCCCACGACTAATTTATTTTCTTGTGCGCCTTTTATCCATTGAATGTTATCTTGCATTTGTTGCTGAATTTCAATAGGAGCTGTTTTTGCCATTTCTTCCAGTACCTCGCAGGCAATAGTATCTGTTTTTAGTAAATCTTCTGGTTTTCCTGAAGCACAAACCCAACGGAAAGGCCCAAATCCGTAATCAAAACACATAGGTCCCATGATGTCTTGAACGTAACTTGGATACCTGAAATCGATGTTGTTTTCTGCCATAATATCCGCTCCCGCGCGGGAAGCTTCCAGTAAAAAAGCATTTCCGTAATCAAAGAAATAGGTTCCTTTGGCGGTATGTTTATTAATAGCGTTAGTGTGTTTTCGTAATGTTTCTTGTACTTTCTCCTTGAATAAAGAAGGGTTTTCGGCCATCATCGTATTCGCTTCTTCAAATGAAATTCCTACTGGGTAATATCCTCCTGCCCACGGATTATGTAAAGAAGTTTGGTCACTTCCTAAATCGATATGAATGTTTTGTTCGTCAAATTTTTCCCAAACGTCAACCACATTTCCTAGATAACCAATAGACACGGTTTCTTTGTTGGCTTTCGCTAAAGCGACTCTTTTTACCAATTCATTGATATCTTCTACCACTTCGTTGATCCAGCCTTGACTGTGACGAATGTGGGTGATTTTTGGGTTTACCTCGGCGCAAACGGTGATGCATCCTGCAATGTTACCTGCTTTGGGTTGGGCGCCACTCATGCCGCCTAATCCTGAGGTAACGAATAAACCGCCTTTAGGACTGACTTTTATTTTACGGAAACCATTAAGTACCGTAATTGTTGTTCCGTGTACAATTCCTTGCGGACCAATGTACATATAACTTCCTGCAGTCATTTGGCCATATTGGGATACGCCAAGCGCATTCATTTTCTCCCAATCGTCCGGTTGAGAATAATTAGGAATTACCATTCCATTAGTTACAACTACTCTTGGAGCTTCTTTATGGGAAGGGAACAATCCCATCGGGTGACCAGAATACATGGTTAAGGTTTGGTCTTCGGTCATTTCTGACAGGTATTTCATGGTCAACAGGTACTGTGCCCAGTTCTGGAAAACGGCTCCGTTTCCGCCATAAGTGATTAACTCATGAGGATGTTGTGCCACGGCATAATCCAGATTATTTTGAATCATCAACATAATGGCTTTCGCCTGCTCACATTTACCTGGATATTCATTAATAGGACGCGCACGCATTTCGTAATCTGGACGAAAGCGATACATATAAATGCGACCGTAAGTTTCCAATTCTTGTCGGAATTCTTGAATTAATTCGGCATGATGTTCCGCCTCAAAGTAGCGCAAAGCATTACGAAGGGCTAGTTTTTTCTCCTCTGTCGATAGAATTTCTTTTCGTTTTGGAGCATGATTGATGTCAACTTCATACGGTTTAGGTTGAGGCAGTATAGTTGGAATTCCTTGTTGGATTTGTTCTTGGAAAGTCATTTTAATGTTGATTCGTTAATTTGGTAAAGTGTTGATTCGTTAGAAAACACCTTTGGAACTTCCTTTGGGTGTTTTTTGGTAGCGAAACGACTATGGATACCGGATATCCGACCTATGGTAGGATTTATATATTTTAACCCTATACTTTAATGATTGATTATCCATTTTTATTGCGGAGTTGATTTTGTGACTGAATACGATTTGTTGATTTCTATTTTTTTATACTTCCCGTTTTCTTGTCATAACCATAAGGACAATGGCGACAGCCACTTTTGCAACAATAGCCTCTTTTTAAGTGGTGTTTTTCGGTAAAGCATTTGTAGCCTTCTGGGGTATAATAGAAATCTTCGCCTTCGATTAATTTATTTTCATTATTCTCGTCAATCATATTTTGGGGTATTCTATTGTGAAAATTATTTAGAATACTTCAATTTAGGTGGTTTGCTCAAACGATTGAGTTTTTCACTAAATAGAACTATTGTAGTAGTACAAATTTATAAATTTTATAGTTAATGTGTCTTGTTGTTGCTAAATATTTAATTTGCAAGCATATTGGGTATATAGGAATTCAAAAGTTAAATTGCCAATTCAGTTTGAGTAAAAAAAAAACATCCGCCACTGCGGATGCTTTTTAGAACTAAAATATTCAACCTAATAAATTATTTTTTTGCTGAGCACCGTGTCATTCTCCAGTGTAATTTTCAGAATTAAACCAACAGTATTTTTGTTCAGATGATTCAGAGTAAATTGTGCTGTATTTATCGCTTTGTAGCTATCTATTTTTCTGCCCGCCAAATCAAAAACGTCAATATTTTTGATTTGTTCGTTTGAAGATTTAACCGTTACCTTTTGATTGACAATTACCAAGACATCATTTGTTGTTTCAACTGAATTTGTTCCTAATGTTTTGTCTTTATTAGTGTAACGAAGTACAAAACGCTTGTCAAAATCACCTATTTCTGTCGTGAAAACATAAGGAGCTTTCTTTAAATCATGAATAATATCCAGTTCTTTGTCTTCTAAATAGATGTTTTGAGTGTCGAAAAGACCATCGATATGATCAATTCGGATGGAAAGTGAAGATGCTATGGCTGCATTATAACCCAAATTCACTTGGTCGTTTTCATCAAAAGGCAAAGCACGTCCTTGGATTGTTAGATTAGCTTCTGGAATGATTGAGTAGAAAGTCACATCGTTACCTCCTAAATTCTCACCATCAAATCCTCTGTCTAGACCTTGAGTAGCACCTGCTAGATAACCCACTAAAAGTTGACTAAAAGCATCTGAATTATTGGCAAGATTTAACCAAATCCTGTTTTTCTCTGTTTCTTTAGTAGTTTTTATCTTCGAGAAAGAGTTGTTTTTCCCAGTTTCACGCATACTATTAGTGAATGTTGCATTTGCTGTTGTGCCGTTTGCCATTGATGTAGCTGCTTTTATAAAAAACGACTGCCCACTAGCAATAAATTCAGATGGTGCTCCTCCGCCAGTTGCAGCAGCTGTTGTGGTAACAGTAGCTCCCGTTTTATTAACAGTAGCATAATCTTCAGAGGTGTAATTAAATACAAAATCTCCGTAAAATGGATTCGGAGCTGCGGTGCTAGGTTGGGAATTATGTGTCCAGAGATAAACAGTTCCATCTACTACTGGTACATTTGAAGGAAGGTCTATGAATTTCGCGATACTTAATCCTGAAGGATATGGATTTCCTATTAGGTTCCATTCGTCATCTTCGGCATTAACATCTACAACACCTATTAAAGTTCCTTTTGAAATAGGAGTCGTAATGGCTCCATTATTTGGAGTTCCGTTGAAAGCAGCTGTGTAGATTGTGTTCTCTGTATGTCCCCAAGGCGTTCTTATGATGTACCCTTTTCCTGGTATCATCGCCGTAGTATTACTCTCTGGCTGCCAGTTTCCACTACTCATTGCAACTGTAGGAATCCAAGAGTACATATAGGAATTAGCAGTAGAAAATTGTCCTAAGGTAAACGGCGTAACCGGTGAACTCCAGTAGGTGTAATCCAATTTTTTAATAGCTGTACTATTTCTTGCCACATTAACAATTCCGGTATTAATAGTGTTGTTAATTTGTACTAAACTGGCGCTGTTTCTTACGTTGAAAACCCCATTAGTATTTACATTTACCCAGTCAGCAACAGTAATGTTGTTGCTGGACTGTAAGTCTAAGTTCCCAGTTGATTTTACTGTTAGATTTTTTGCGTAAGCATTATAATTACTTCCTGAAATGATAGTATTGTTTGGTACAATCACACAGTTGTCAATAGTTGGAATTCCTGCAGGAAGCCAATTGCTTGTTGTGTTCCAATCGTTATTAGTGGTTCCTTTCCAAACTTTTGTTGTGTTAGTTACATTTATGATTGCACTTGTTGAACAGCCATTTGCTAAATTAGCTTTTGCAGTAAATGAATACGTAGTCTGTTCTAATTGTGCTAATGTAGGTTTTACATAAACGATTGTTGCTGGTGTTCCAGAGGTATATGATGTGGTACAAGCAGCATTGGTGTATGCGTCTATAGGTAGTGCACTTGTCCATTGAAATGAAGGAGATAGTGGTTTGTCACCAAATAATTTAATGTCATCTATTGCAACACCGTCATTCCATCCTGCTTTATATCTAATTCTGATTTTTAGAGATGTAATTCCTATATAAGCATTCAAGTTAAAATTCGGCGGTGTTACAAATTGGGTTCCAATTCCTACATCCCCAAGATATTGAACAATTGGTGTGGCCACCCAAGTGGTTCCACCGTTTGTTGAAATTTCTACATTAACAAATTCTACTGAAGCACTATTTGCATCACTATAACTCGAAAAGTATATTTTAAAGCTAAGTGATAAATTAAGAAAACCTGTAGTATTAACCGTTGCTGATTCTAATGCACTTTCCACTTTCCCGAAAGTTATTCCACCTGCAACTACATCAGAAGTTGACATTGCAAATTTATTAGTTCCAAATCCAGAAGAAATTGCTGGATACCAAACGGGAAATGTGGGGTAGGCTGGGACGTATGTGCTTGATTGTGTTTGCCAGTTAGTTTTGGTAGCATCAGGAGATGCAATGTTTTTGTTGGTGAAACTTCCCAATCCATTCTCGAAGTTTTCGTCAATCAAGTAAACTTGCTCATTACTTGCTGATGCTTGTAAATCGATGATGCTATTTTCGCCACATACTAATGGATTTGCATTTGCAAATGTTAAAGTTGGCACCGGTTTGATAGTGGCTATAACTGCAGTTCTAAACAATGACTCGCATATTCCGTTATAAGCTGTTACGTAATAAGTTGTTGTTATGGGTATAGATGGTGTTGTCCATGTTCTGGAAGTAGAAGCGACGTAGGAACCTCCAGTTTGTGAGGTGTACCACCGATATTCAGTTGTCCCAGCTGTACCTATTGCTCCAAGTATTACACTTCCGGTACCACAATTAAAACCATTGGTTATTGAAGTGATTTTGGCAGCACAATTAGCTACTACTGTAAATAGATAATCTTCTGTTTCGCCATAATTAACAATATTCCCACAAGCGCCAAAAGTGTTGTCAGATGCAGAATTTGATTTGTTAATTCGGAGTCTGATTTTATAATTTCCAGGAATTGCCGTTTCGGGTACTTTAAAACCAAAAGTTGTATTTATGAAAGCATTTGTGCACTGGTAGACAACTTCGGTCGGCTCATTAAAGATTCCATTTTTGTCCCAATCCACCCAAGCTTTCATATAATTAGCACCCCCAGTTGTGTTTGTAAAAATATTAATCCCTTCTCCTTGTGCTTGTGAAGCTCGGCTTCCTAAAGTTGTAAGATCTTGGTAACCTAGAGGAGAAGAACTGTATGTTGAGGAATTATTGGAATTTATTATGTTACCTATGAAATTCACCTCTTTTATGTAGTTTGAAGCTTGACCTCCGTTACTTACAGACGGTGTACAGTAATTTTCTGGTTGTACGGTGTCATATTCTACGATGGATAAATCGTCTAGAAACATTTGAGCTCCACTTTCACTAGAATACAATCGGAAACCAACATATTTTGTTTCATCTGAGTTAACAGTGAAACCCGCCGTATATTTTACATAAGAAGTTGCTGTGACATTATAAGTAGATGAGTTTAAAATTACTTGAGCATCTGACTCATTTATCATATAATTATTTGCAGTAACGCTTTTTACTATTTGAAGAAATCCAGAAGCACCTGATTGTTTTGCATAAGCGGTTACCACATAATATTTTCCAGCTTTAAATGGCAGGGTGTTTTTTGTTATCACGGAGCCATCGTAGAATTTATTGGGACCAGTTGATGGTGCGGTAATTTGTACGGATTTAGAGTTAGAGATGCCCCCTGTTACTTGATAAGCAAAAGTTGCACTAAAAAAATTTGACAAAGTAGAAACAGTTGAAGGAGTCGACTCCTCAAATCCTGTACTCCACAAAGTTGTTTGCCCATTCATCTCATTCACCAAAAACAACATCAGGAATAAGCTTAAAAAGACTATTAAAGATTGTTTATTCTTTTTTAACTTGATGGAAGAAATAGTATTAGGTTTTGCAGTAAAATTTTGAGAATTTGTATTTTCAAAAAAGTAATTTTCTTCCATAGATTTTTATCAGATTTTGGTCGTAAAACTAATTTATTTTCTTTTACAAATAACAAATAGGTTAAAAAACGTTAAATTTTTTTGTATTTAATCTGTTTTTTATGGTTTTAATCGGTGCTTTTGCACTAAATTAGGGTTTATAGTGTGGAATAGTCTAACACTTTGATTTGTTAAAAATAGTTTCATCCCGTTGTTGTAAAAGCGAAAAAAATGATTCAGAATTAGTTTTATTGTAGTTTTGTCCTTTTTTAAAATGACCACAAATTAATTATTCAAGCATCTATTTATTTTATTACTTTGCTACATTCACTTGTTAATACAAAATCTAAGCAACCAATGTTTCTAATTGTCACTAAATATTTAATTCCCAAAGGATATCGAGGCTTGACGGCATTTCCTTTTGTATTTGTAAAATATAGGAGCGATAAAGAAAATGCGATTTTTTTAAATCATGAAAAAATTCACTTGCGGCAGCAGTTAGAACTATTAATACTCCCTTTTTTTATATGGTACTTCCTGGAGTATCTTGTTCGATTAGTTCAATATAGAAATAGACATTTGGCCTACCGGAATATTAGTTTTGAGCGTGAAGCCTATGATAATGAATTGAATTTAGCCTATTTGAAAAGTAGGTCAATTCTAAGATTTACTAAATATTTATCTCTACATAAATAGTATTCTTTTTGTTAAAAGCTGCTTCTATCTTAAATTTCGAGTCGATGCCTTACGATTCGTTGTGAGGAGAATTATACTCGTTCGCTGAGTTGTTCCCTTTTTGTAATCCTATAACGTATATGTTTCTTTTTTATGTACAGTTTTTGAAATTAATTTAAGCTCATTAAATATGGTGTTTTTGATGTAAGATAATATTTTCTTTTTGGTTAAAAAGATGTATTTGGTCGGTTATTAATGCTTATTGTCGAGATAATTTCTTGTTTCTCATTTACTTTTGCCTAACTTTAAAAAAGTAATTTGCTGGTGGTTAGGATATGAGAAGGACAGGTTTTTTTTAGTTGTTTTTATTGTCTTTTTTCACTGGAGTTTGCAATTTAAAAAGCACAAAACATTTAAAATAACTTAATACTTATGAATACAAAACTACTTAATCGATTTTTTTTATTTGTTGTGGGCTTTTTATTTTCGATCCATGCAAATGCTCAAATGTTTATAAGTCCAAATAGTTACGTTTATTCTGAGAATGTACCTGTTTATATAGAAAAAGAACTTGAATTGAATGCTTCAAGTAGTAATTTTTATCTGAGAGGTGATGCTCAATTGTTGCAAGGTACTGTAAGTGCAAGTTCTAATAAGGGAGTGGGTAATTTATCCGTTTTTCAAGAAGGGACCACAAATAATTTTCAATACAACTATTGGTGTTCTCCAGTAGGAGGTAATATCGCTACTGCAGGAAATTCCCCATTTGGGATTACTCAACTTAAAGATATTATTGATTTAACCACAAGCGCAACCCCTACAATTTTGCCGTCAAATAATTATGATGGTTCCTCATCTCCTTTATCAATAGCTCCTTATTGGGTTTGGAAATTACCATCAACTTCATTGACAAATTGGGTTTATGTAGGCTCCACATCTAATTTAAATGCTGGAGAAGGTTTTACTATGAAAGGTACCTCGGGAACAAATGCAACAACTGTTAAAGGGGTGCAAAATAATCCTGGAAATAAACAACGCTATGATTTTAGGGGTAAGCCTAATGATGGGACAATTACAATACCAGTAGTTTTAGGAGAACTAATCCTAACAGGTAATCCATATCCATCTGCTATTGATCTATCCGCTTTTTTAACTGGGGCTACAAATTCAACTGGTATTGCGTATTTCTGGGAGCAGGATAAAACAGTAAGCTCACATTATATTGCAAATTATAAAGGAGGTTATGGTGCTTATTCCCCTTTAGGAGGTTCAGGTAATGGAGTGTATACTCCAGCGACTTTTTATTCCTATGATGGTTCTGGAAATGAGGTTGCTGCAACTGGCACAGGAGGAACCTATGGGAGAAGATTTTCACCAATTGGACAAGGTTTCATGATTGAGGGTAGTGCTACGGGAAATGTAGTGATGAAAAATAATTATAGAGTTTTTGTAAAAGAAGGGGCAGCTAATTTATCGCAGTTTGAAAAAAACGCAGCTAATAATAAGACCAATAAAAGTTCTGGTTTTCTTGAAAAAATTGAATCGGTATCAGGATTTGATTATACCACCGTTAGTACTGCACCCACTCCTCAAATTCGTTTTAACACATTATTGAATAATCAAGGCGTTCGTCAATTAGTTTTAGCATTTGTCCCAGAAGCTACTGACGGTGTTGATCGTGCTATGGATGCTTTGTCTACAAGTGACGATTCTCCTGCAGATATTTATTTTGTAATTGATGATAGTGAATACGTAATAGATGCTGTTAAATTTGAAGCTGACAAGAAAATTCCAATTGGATTTAGAAATACAAATAAAGCTAATTTTAAAATTTCTGTTAAAGAAGTTTTAAATTTCACCGAATCAGAAAGTATTTTTTTACACGATAAAATTTCAGATGTATATTATGATATTAAGAATAGTTTTCATGATTTAACGTTAGCCGCAGGAGTTAATAATACTCAATTCGAAATTACTTTTAAGAAAGGCGCATCATTAGGGATTGACGAGGTGGTAAAAGAAGATTTTGTATTGTACCAAAATAATACCACCAAGAATTTGACTATTAATAATCCAAAACAAAAAGAACTGGTTTCCTGTAGTTTATATGATATTGTTGGTAAGTTGATTTTCACTAAAAAAGAATTGGGTTCCAATGCTGATTATAGTTTTTCAACAGCTGGATTAAGTGATGGAATCTATATAGTTAAGTTAAGTACTACAGAGAATACTGACATCGGTCAGAAAATAATCATCAAAAACTAATTTATTAAGCGGTGAAATTGAATTGCGATTGCTACAGATTGCGTTTTAATTATATTAAATTTTACCTTTGTGAAAAATTATTTGGTTTGAATCAAAAACTCATTATAAAATTCCCAAATGCGATTTCGGTGACAATCAAACGTGAAGATTTGATTCATCCTTTTGTTTCAGGGAATAAGTTTAGAAAGCTAAAGTATAATTTGCTTCAGGCAAAAGAGGAAAATCAGGAAACGCTGCTCACTTTTGGTGGAGCCTATTCAAATCATATTGCCGCAGTTGCGTTTGCAGGAAAAGAGAATAGATTTAAAACCATCGGGATTATTCGAGGGGATGAATTACGCGACAAAATAGCAACTAATCCAACCTTGCAATTTGCCCAAGATTGTGGTATGCAATTCGAATTTATATCAAGAGAAGAATACCGATTAAAAAACCAAATTCCATTTTTGGAAAACTTAAAACAGCAACACGGTGATTTTTACCTTATCCCAGAGGGCGGTACTAATGAACTTGCCATAAAAGGTTGCCAGGAAATTCTAACCAAAGAAGACGCGCAGTTTAATTATATCTGTTGTGCAGTGGGAACTGGGGGGACTATTTCTGGAATTATTAATAGTGTTTTGCCTCATCAAAAAGTTTTAGGATTTCCTGCTTTAAAAGGTGATTTTTTAAAAGATGAAATTCGTAGTTTTGTAACCGACGTTCCAGATGAAAATTGGGAACTGATAACGGAGTACCATTTTGGCGGATACGGTAAAGTGAATCAAGATTTAATTAGCTTTATCAATCAGTTTTTTAAAAATAATAATATTCCATTAGATCCCATTTATACTGGAAAGATGGTTTTTGGCGTTATAGATATGATAGACACCAATTATTTTCTGTCTGAATCAAAAATTTTACTAATTCATACTGGTGGAATTCAGGGAATCGAAGGAATGAATTCAAAATTAAGAAGTAAACAATTACCATTAATAGATACTTATGTTTAAAAAAATCCTACTTATACTCACGCTATTTACTTTATTGAGTTGTAATGTAACAAAGCCAGTAATAGTAACAAAAAAAGCGACGCCTACAAGTTCAAAAAAAGTGGTAGCTCGTTCTGGCAAGAAAACAAATGTAGTCAAACCAGCGCTGAAAAAATCGTCAACACAAGAACAAGTTGAAGAAGAGAATGAAGTAATTGAATCAACCTCAGTAACCTATGTTGGAACTGATGTAATCGGCAAGTATATTTCTCAGTATAAAGATATTGCCATGAGTAATATGAGAATTTACGGAATTCCAGCGAGTATTATTTTAGCTCAAGGAATATTAGAGTCAGGCGCGGGAAGAGGTGAGTTATGCATTAGAGCAAACAATCATTTTGGAATAAAATGCCATGAGGGTTGGACTGGAGAATCTGTCAGACACGATGATGATTCGAGTCAGGAATGTTTTAGAAAATACTATGAACCGGCAGAGTCGTTTAATGATCACGCTTTGTTTTTGACGGGCAGAAGTAGATATGCTAGTTTATTCAATTTGGCAAAAGAAGATTATAAAGGCTGGGCAAGAGGACTCAGAAGAGCAGGTTACGCCACAGACCCTAAATACCCAGACAAATTAATATCGTATATCGAGCGTTACAATTTAGGACAATATGATGCACTTGTTATGGGTAAAGAGTATACTCCAATTGAAAGACAAGATACAAGAATAGCAGCTTTAGACAGCCAGAACAGGTCTCTATATGAAGTGCAAAAAGGAGATACTTTATATTCGATCTCAAAAAAATATAATTTATTGGTGACTGATTTAAAGCAAATCAATAACCTATCAGCAAACACCATTTCTATTGGGCAAAAACTGATAGTGAAATAGTAGAAGTTTAGAATAGAAAATAGCATATCGTAAATAAAACATCCAAAATATACATGTTATATAAAAGAAGTAGTCAGCTTTTTGCTGAAGCAGAAAAGGTAATTCCAGGAGGAGTAAATTCGCCAGTAAGAGCGTTCAAAGCAGTAGGGGGAACTCCAATTTTTGTTAAAAGTGCCAAGGGTGCATATATGTACGACGAAGATGGAAATCGTTTAATTGATTATATTAATTCTTGGGGACCTATGATTTTAGGTCATGCTTTTGAACCGGTGGTTCAAGCCGTAATCGAGAAAGCTAAGTTGGGAACCTCGTTTGGTATGCCCACGGAACTAGAAACACAAATTGCCGCTTTGGCCGTGTCTATGGTGCCTAATATTGATAAAATCAGGTTTGTAAATTCAGGGACAGAAGCCTGTATGAGTGCGGTGCGTTTAGCTCGTGGATTTACTAAAAGAGATAAAATTATAAAATTTGCAGGTTGCTACCACGGTCATTCTGATTCTTTTTTGATTCAGGCAGGAAGTGGAGCCGTAACCTTCGGTTCGCCTAATAGTCCTGGAGTAACTGCCGGAACAGCTAAAGATACTTTATTGGCTAAATTCAATGATTTAGAAAATGTAAAGACTTTAATCGAAGCTAATAAAAACGAAATTGGCGCTATAATAGTGGAGCCAGTTGCAGGAAACATGGGTTGTATTCCGCCAAATAAAGGTTTTTTAGAAGGTTTACGCCAACTTTGTACTGACAATGGTATACTGCTTATTTTTGACGAGGTCATGACCGGGTTTCGATTGGCACGCGGTGGAGTTCAAGAACTATTGAATGTTGATGCAGATATTGTTTGTTTCGGAAAAGTAATTGGTGGTGGACTACCGGTAGGTGCTTTCGCTGCTCGTGAAGAAATTATGAATTATCTAGCACCACTTGGTCCTGTTTACCAAGCAGGAACTTTATCAGGGAATCCATTGGCTATGGCCGCAGGATTAGCGATGTTGCAAACGCTAAATAATGATGCTGCTATTTTTGATAGATTAGCGGAGAAAACAGCCTATTTACATGCTGGAATCGAAAAAGTATTAAAAGCAAATAATGTTGTATTTACCATCAATAGAATAGGATCGATGATTTCAGTTCATTTTGATGCGACTCCCGTAGTTGATTTTAAAACTGCAGCAAATGGAGACAATGAAACGTTTAAAAAATTCTTTCATGGATTATTGCAAGAAGGAATTTATATTGCGCCATCAGCTTATGAAACTTGGTTTATTACTGATGCGCTTACTTACGAAGATCTGGATTTCACGATTCAGGCCATTGATAAAGTATCCAAAACTTTTTAATCAAAAAAAAACTTCCGGCTTTCACCGGAAGTTTTTTTATTTTTGCATTTCTTTTTTGCCATCTATTTTATCACCCATTTTTTTGTGCATTCTGTGTGCACCTCGTTTGTGGTGCTTTCCTTTCATAGCATCCCATTTTGCAAATTGATCAGCAGATAAAATACTTTTCATTTTGGCTTTCATAGCAATCTGCTCGTCTAGCATTTTGTTTTTTCTAGCAAAACGCTCGTCTGTTGTTGGTTTTGTTTTGTTATCTTTTCTGTCTTTCATCATCGCTTCTCGTTTCGCACTTTTTTCAGCAATGATGCTTTTCATTTGGTCTTGCTGTTTTGCGTTTAAGTCTAGCTCTAATGTCATTTTCTTTAACATCAATTCATTTTGTTGTTTTGGAGTGAATTTTTCCACTTCAGCTCTCTTAGGCATATCTTTTTTGTCTTGTGCAAAATTCGCTATGCTAACTGCTAATAAAGCAGCGATAAATAATTTTTTCATTGTACTTGTTTTAAAGTTATAAGGATAAGACCCTAATGTTTCCTTAAGGTTTAATCGTTAACAAAAGTTTAGTAATAAGGTGATATTTGTCACATAAAATTGAAAAGCGAAGGCTATCTTTACAAAGTGAAAAAATATGCAGTCATAATTCTTTTAGTTTTGTTTCTAAAACCAATTCTTCCGGTTATAGACTACGCTGTGAATTATGAGTATATCTCAAAAGTACTTTGTATCAATAAGGCTAAGCCAGAATTGAAGTGTAATGGAAAATGTCATTTGATGCAAGAATTAGCAAAAGCTTCAGATGATGACAAACCCCTTTCTTCTGATAAAAAGCAAAGCTCAAACTCCTTTGTAGATCTTTTTGTTACCGAGGCAGATTCTTTTAACTTTCTATTTTTTCAAAAGCCCACTACTCAAGAATTAAATTCTAGTTATGCTAATTTGTATTCACATTTAGATAGCTATGTTATTTTTCATCCCCCTATTTTTATTTCTTAATATACCGTTTTTTTGTGTCTGATTCCCTTTGGCGAAAGCCAATAAGGAAGTCCGTTGACGCATCTTATAGAACAAAATATAAAAAGAAATTACAATTATAAAAATGAAAAATATACTATACAAAGCCTTAGCTGTTTTAGCTTTGAGCGCTACACTTACTGCATGTTCTAATGATGAAGAAACAATTTCAGGAACAGGAATGGTGGCTTTAGAATTTGATAACTCTTTCAATGGAAACGATCTGATTCTTGAAACACAAACAAACACAACTGCTAGTAATGAAGTGCTTAAAATCACGTCCATAAAATACATTATTAGTAATATTGTTTTGACTAAGGAAGACGGAACTACATATACTTACCCAAAAAGCGAAAGCTATTTTATTGTGGATGAAGCAACGGCAGCAAGTCATGTTATTGACTTAAAAAATGTGCCAGCCGCTAACTATACTAAAGTAACTTTTGGTGTTGGAGTAGATAAAGACCAATGGAGTGCCGGAGCAGATGGTCAAGGAGATTTCTTAGCTACGGCACAAGCGGCAGGAATGATGTGGAGTTGGTCAGCAGGATATAAATTTGTGGCTTTTGAAGGTACTTTTACATCGGCTACCGTGACAACTGCAGTACCGTTTAAAGTGCATACTGGACAAACAGGAACAGACTATAACTACACAACAGTTAGTCTTGATTTACAGACAAAAGCTTTAGTGAGAACTACTATCACACCTCAAATTCACATTATTACTGATTTATCTAAAGTATTAAATAGTACAAATGTGATCAAGCTTTCTGATAACAATGCTAGTGGAACTGGAGCAAATATTATGGGTGGAAGTAATTTGCCTTTAATCACTCAAAACGTATCGACTATGTTTTCTGTAGACCACGTTCACAACGATTAATTTCATTTTTAGTAGCACAAGAGTAGTGTTTTAAACAAGTTCAGTCCCGTTTTTCGCTGTATCTTTTTTTAAAAATAAAAAAAGAATGCCGCTACAACCGGGGCTAGTCTACAGCTTTTGTGCTTCTTTCAAAAATCCAAACCATGAAAATAAAACATTTTCTTTGGCTACTTCTTCCCGTATTAATTAGTTGCTCAGATAAGGATGATGACTATGTGAATCTACCATTAGATTTTGCAGTGCCTTCAAATTTTCCAGATTTAGCATATGATATCACTGCAAATCCTCCAACAGAAAAAGGATTTGAACTGGGTAAAAAACTATTTTATGATGGTCGTTTAGCTTCTGACGGACTGGTATCTTGTGGGTTTTGTCACTTACAGGAAAATGCCTTCACCCATCACGGACACACCGTAAGTCATGGTGTGAATGATGCTCAAGGAACAAGAAATGCACCTGCTATTCAGAACATGGCTTTTCAACGTGTTTTTATGTATGATGGAGCTTCCTCTCATTTAGATCTGCAACCGATCATTCCTTTGACAAGCGAAATAGAAATGAATGGCGATTTAAATACTATTCTGGCTATGATGAAAGGGGATAAAACCTATCGTGAATTGTTTAAAGCTTCTTTTACTGATGGAACTGTTTCTGTCGAGAACATGCTCAAAGCACTTTCGCAATTTATGGTTATGCTGACTTCTTCTAATTCAAAATTCGATCACTATAGACGTAATGAAGCGGGAGGTACCCTTACGAGTGATGAAACAGCTGGTTATGCCGTTTTTAAAACTAAATGCGCTTCTTGTCACGCTACTGATCTAATGACTGATGATGCTTTTAGAAACAACGGATTAGCCATAAACCCATTAATAAATGATGTTGGACGTTACCGCGTTACTGAGCTTGCACAAGATTATTACAAATTCAAAGTATCCAGTTTGCGTAATGTAGAAGTAACTGCGCCGTACATGCACGATGGTCGTTTTGGCACACTCGAGGCAGTGCTTAATCACTACAGTTCTGGAATTGTTGATTCTCCGACATTAGACCCTATTTTAAAACAAAATACAAAACTCGGAATCACACTTTCCGAAACCGAAAAAACACAGCTAATCGCATTTCTAAAAACATTAACCGACAATCAATATCTTACTGATAAACGATTTTCCGAATTTTAAATACCATGAAAAAAACAATAATAATAAGTCTGCTTACTTTTTTATCCATTCAGTTGGTGAGCGCTATTCCTATAAAAGACAGTATTTCCAGTTTTACGTTCCAAAAAATGCAACTCGCGGCGGCAATGGATTTTGACTGCGACGCCTGTGGCTGTTCTGCCAGTGGAGGAAGTATGGGGTGTAGCTCTATGCTGAATAGTAATTTTGTAGGTATTCGTTATTTTAACCAAAGTTATTCCAGTAGAGATGGGATTTTTGCCAACTCTCCTTGGATTGATGAAAATTTCAATACGGCTCAAATTTGGACTAAAATCCCACTTACTGATAAAATCCAAATTGCAGCCTTGATTCCGTATCATTTTCACAATCGAGAATTGACTACCGGAACGGAAAACATCAGCGGTCTGGGGGATATTACGCTTATGGCAACGTATTCTGTGTATCAGACACAAAAAGACAGCACCGTTTTTACACACAATATACAAATAGGAGGGGGTGTAAAAATACCCACAGGTAAGTTTGAAGAAGCGAATAATTTAGGGACTGTAAATCAAAGTTTCCAACTGGGAACCGGAAGTTGGGATTACCTTTTTCTTACCGAATATATGATTAAGAAGAAAAACTTGGGATTGAATAGTATGCTGAATTATAACATCAAGACCGAGAATTCTAAGAAATATCAGTTTGGTAATCAACTGAATTATGGGAGTACACTGTTCTATCTTTTAGATTTGAAGACCGTACAGCTGGTTCCGCAAATAGGAATAGCGGGTGAAGTGTATGAAAGTAATAAGCAACACGGCGAAAAAGTAGTTAATACAGCTGGGGATATTCTGTTTAGTAAGTTTGGTCTTGAAGTAGGTAAAGACAAATTTTCAGTAGGGATTAATGCGATGCTTCCTGTCAACCAGAATTTATCAAGCGGGAATATAGAGGCTAATTATAGATGGAGTGTAAATTTAAATTATACTTTATAGAAATTAGTGAGATTACAGTTTTTCTTAAACCAAAAAGCAATAATAGTTCTATAGAATTAGTATTGCTTTTTGGTTTATAAGTATCTTTGAATTAGTATTCTAGTACTCCTGTTTTTACTCAACCTCTTTTTTAAGAAGAAGTATTATTTTCAATATTATGACAGCAAACCAAAAGCTAATGGCACAAAAAATTTCTTTCTTTTCAACGCAATCGTACGATAAATCTTTTTTTGAAAAGTACAACGCCAGTTTTGGTTTTGAATTAGAGTTTTTTGAGGTTCAATTGAATTCTCGTACAGTAAGTTTAATTGAAAACACAGCTATTGTTTGTGTTTTTGTAAATGATGTTGTAGATGCTGAAGTAATTGAAAAACTCGCAGAAAAGGGAGTGAAAATTATTGCTTTGCGTTGTGCAGGTTTTAATAATGTTGATCTTATCGCTGCTAAAAAGTTGGGTATACGAGTTTGTCGTGTTCCATCTTATTCTCCCGAAGCGGTTGCTGAGCATGCCATGGCAATGATTTTAACTTTAAATCGTAAAACACATAAAGCCTATAATCGAGTACGGGAACAAAATTTCTCATTAAACGGGCTTTTGGGTTTTGATTTGCATGGTAAAACAGTAGGAATCATTGGTACGGGAAACATAGGCAAAGCATTTGCTAAAATTGTATTAGGCTTTGGTTGTAAAGTTCTAGCCTTCGATATAATTAAAGATCAAGAAATAGAGAAATTAGGAGTGCGATACGAAACCTTAGAGACTATTTTTAAATTGGCTGATATCATTTCTTTGCATTGTCCATTAAGTGATACAACAAAGCATATGATTAATAAAAGTTCGCTCTCGCAAATGAAAGATAACATTATGCTAATTAATACCAGTAGAGGTGCTTTGATCAATACATCAGATATTATCGAAGCGTTAAAAAGTGCTAAAGTTGGTTATCTAGGAATTGATGTATACGAACAAGAAGAAAAATTATTCTTTAAAGATTTGTCTGAAAACATTATTCAAGATGATGATATACAACGATTAATGAGTTTTCCAAATGTTTTGGTAACTGCGCACCAAGCCTTTTTTACTAATGAAGCGCTTACACAAATAGCTACAACTACTTTTGAAAATGTATCCAATCTAATCAGTAAAAATGATGTTGATAATAAAGCAGCGCTATTAAATTAAATAAATAGTGTTTTTATACTAAGTACAAAGAGCATCTTCAGGATAATCAAGTAATGGATTCGTAATTGCTTTAGTAGCTACTTTAGTTTTCATAAAACCTCCACGATTATCGGTTCTTTCGATGGAATGCTGCACTATTAAATAACCCACAGTAATCATGTTTTGCAGTTCCCTTAGTTTAGTATTGATTTGATGGGTTTTAGATAGTGCTTCAAGTTCGTTTTTCCATAGCAGCAGTTGTGTCTTTGCACTAATTAAATCGGTGTCATTACGGACGATTCCGGCATTTTTACGCATTAAAAGTTGTAATTCGGTTTTCATATTAGTCATAAAACCGGAACTGATTTCGGGCTGGTTTAGTGCAGTCCAATCCGAAATTATGTTTTTAGAATCTTGTTTTTTTAAGGAGGCTTTCGCCAAATAACGATAGATTTTATCTGAATATACTAAGGCTTCCAGTAGGGAGTTGGAGGCCAATCGGTTGGCGCCATGCAATCCTGTTTGGGAACATTCGCCGCAGGCAAATAAATTTTCAATAGATGTTTTTCCGTCTTTATCCACCACAATGCCACCGCAAAGATAATGCTGGGCAGGAACTACTGGAATCCAATCTTTGGCAATGTCTATACCGATGCTTTTGCAACGCTCATAAATCATGGGGAAATGTTTTGTAAAAGCTTCCATATCTAAATGGGTGCAATCTAAATAAACACATTCTTCCCTAGATTTTTTAAGTTCCATATCAATACTTTGCGAAACAATATCTCGGGAAGCCAATTCTTCTCTTTCGTCGTAATCAAGCATGAATCGCTGTCCGTTTTTAGTACGTAAATAAGCGCCAAATCCACGAACGGCCTCCGAAATCAAAAACGCTGAGCCAGAAGATCCTTCATATAATGCAGTGGGGTGAAATTGTATAAATTCCATATCCTTGATGACCGCATTTGCACGGCTAGCCATAGCAATGCCATCTCCTGTAGCAATCACAGGATTAGTCGTGTGTCCATAAAGATGCCCAATTCCGCCAGCGGCGAGCAATGTAAAATCAGATTGGAAGGTGATGATTTTATTCGTCTTTTGATTTAAAGCATAAGCACCGAGACACCGATTATTTTCGGTAATTAAATCAAGGGCAAAATGATGGTCTAAGACGATAATATTTTCTTTTTTACGCACCTGCTCTAGTATGGTACGCTCAATTTCAAAACCAGTCTGATCTTTATGATGTACAACTCTGTTTTGAGAATGGCCACCTTCTTTTCCTAGGTCAAAACTTCCCAGAGCATTGGTGTCAAACTTAGCGCCCCAAGCGATGAGTTCATTCAATCTGTCGGGGCCTTCGGTAACCACCATCTTTACTACAGCGACATCACAGAGTCCATCACCACAAATCAAGGTGTCATCAATGTGTTTTTGATAGGAATCTTCAGTTTCATTAGTGACAATGGCAATTCCGCCTTGGGCATATTTAGTGTTTGATTCGTCTACCGAAGCCTTAGTGATAATGGTAATTTTTCTATTGGGGAATCGATCTGCGATTTTTATGGCAAAGGTCAATCCCGCCACTCCAGAACCTATTATTAAGTAATTTGTTAGTGTCATTATTTTGATAATTCTAGCATGCGTTCAATAGGCAGTAATGCTTTTTTACGAATATTTTCGGGAACAACGATTTCTGGAGTTTCATTCAGTAAACAGTTGTAGACTTTTTGTAAGCTGTTCATTTTCATATATGCACATTCACTGCAAGCGCAAGTGTTATCGTCTTTAGCTGGCGCCGGAATCAATATTTTTCCTGGTACTTCCTGTTGCATTTTATGAAGAATTCCTGCTTCGGTTGCGACAATAAATTTGTTGTTAGAATTTGTTTTTACATATTCAATCATTCCCGCTGTTGAACCAATGTAACTTGCCGTTTTTAAAATGTGTGTTTCTGATTCAGGATGAGCAATGATGGTCGCATCAGGATGTAGTTTGTGAACTTCTATTAATTTGTCTAGTGAAAAAGCTTCGTGAACCACACAGGATCCATCCCAAAGCAGCATATCACGACCCGTTTTTTCAATAATATATTTCCCTAAGTTCTTGTCTGGCGCAAAAATAATTGGTCTGTCTTTTGGTACTGATTCTACTATTTTTACCGCATTTGATGACGTACAAACAATGTCGCTTAATGCTTTGATTTCGGCAGAGCAGTTCACATAGGTGATGACAATATGGTCTGGATGCTGGTCTATGAATTGTTTGAACAAATCTGGCGGGCAGGATTCTGCTAACGAACAGCCTGCTTTTAAATCGGGTAAAATTACTTTCTTGGTCGGGTTTAATATTTTGGCGGTTTCAGCCATAAAATGAACTCCTGCAAAAAGGATAATAGCAGCATCCGCTTTCATAGCTTCCTGCGATAAACCCAAACTGTCGCCCACATAATCAGCTATATCCTGAATATCGGCTTCTTGATAATAATGGGCTAGAATAACCGCATTTTTCTCCTTTTTTAATTCCAATATTCTCTCCTTAAGATTTTTCATTCTACACTCTGATTTTTGTTATTTTTTATTTAAAAAAGAAGGTAACTTGCTTAAAATAAAATTGTTAATAACGAATTTATTTTAATTGATGTAAAAAGAATAAGTCAAATTCTCTTGTATTTTTTTATTCTTTTTTAGACGTAAAAGTAGGTTGATATAGGGTGGTTTAGTATGATAATTATCAGGTTTTAAACAGTTTGCTTTATCGAAATTTGTAATCTATTTGAACAAATAAATTTTACAGATGACAACAACAAAACCGTTACATACTTTCCATATCCCTGTAATGGGACTTGCCTACACGATAGACAGTCCTATTCGAGTGGCAAAGTATGGCATATCCTCTGTGATTTCGATCATAGACGATGATTTAATTGAAAAAATGAATGCCTTTTACAGCACTAAATTCAATTTGCCTTATCAAGAAATAACCCAAAAAATACACGATTATCGTGCAGAACGTGTTACTTCTTATTTGAATTTAGTAGACAAAATTGTAAAAGATAAATTCGAGAGCTTCAAAAACGAACTAACCGATAGTAAATTGGCTTTGGAGAACTACATTGCGATGTTGCCAAACAAGTCTGAGATAAAACTTGGCTTACAGCATCTAATTGATGAGGGTGTTGCTTTTAAAGATAACATTAAAAGTTTTCTTGAAAGCAATCTGACTGCTGGCGATATCGATGTCAATATCATGACTAAAGTAGACAAGGATAATTTCATTAAAGACGAGCAATTGCCAACGGAATTTAATGATGCTCATGCTTCTCTTCGTGGTTTTGCTAACAGTACTTTGACTTCATCAGTGGTACTTTCTGCAGGGATGAACCCGAGATTGTACAGCTATTTTGAAAATTTCGATGTCTTTTTTCCAGACGAAAACAATCAGCTCAACAAGAAAATTATCCTTAAAGTAAGCGATTTCAGATCGGCTATGATACAAGGTAATTTCTTGGCAAAAAAAGGACTTTGGGTTTCTGAATACAGAATCGAGTCGGGTTTGAATTGTGGAGGTCATGCCTTTGCAACTGACGGCTATTTGCTAGGTCCTATTTTAGAAGAATTCAAAGCAAAAAAAGAGCAATTGATCGCTTCGGCTCACGATTTAATGGTGAAAGCTTTAACTATTAAAGGAAAGCATATTCCTGAGCAACCATTGGAATTAAAAATCACCGTACAAGGCGGAGTGGGAACTGCTGAAGAGCATGACTTTTTATTAGACCATTACGCAGTGGATTCTGTGGGTTGGGGTTCCCCATTTTTATTAGTTCCAGAAGCGACTTCTGTGGATGAAGGAACACGTAAATTATTGGCCAACGCCAAAGAAGACGATTTGTATTTGAGTCATATTTCCCCATTAGGAATTCCTTTCAACACGTTGAGAGGTACGACAAACGAGATGCTCAAGCAAAAACGTATCCTAGAAAATAATGCAGGTAGTTCGTGTCCTAAAAAGTTTTTGGCGTTAAGCAAAGAATTTGGAGCAAAAGGAATTTGCTCCGCTTCCAAGAAATTCCAAGACTTAAAATTGGAAGAATTGGATGCTAAGAAAGAAACTTTGTCAACTGTAATGTTCGAAAACGCTAAAAACAAAATCACGGAGAAATCTTGTCTTTGTGTAGGTTTGGCAAACGCCTCTTATTTAGAGAATGATATGAAAATCAAAGGACAGGCTCAGGGTGTCGTGATATGTCCCGGACCTAATATGGCCTATTTCGATCAGGAAGTTTCCTTATCTAACATGGTGCAACACATTTACGGAAATGCTTCAGTGCTGACCGACACAAACCGTCCCAATATGTTTATCAAGGAATTAAAAATGTATGTAGATTATTTGAAGAATGAAATCGCCACAGTTTCCGAAGAGATTACTGCTGGCCAAATTAAAAAATGGAACTTATTCAAACACAATTTGGAAGAAGGAATCGGGTATTATCAAAATTTGTTTGTATCCACAACCGCTTCAATGGCTGATAATGCCAAGGCGCAATACTTACTTCATTTTTATAAAGAGGAATTATTTGGGATTAAAATTCCGCAATTGGCATAAATGAAAAAGTCGGCTTGAAATTTTTCAAGTCGACTTTTTTTAATCTTATTTTGTGTTAATACCTCAAGAAAGTATCACCCGATTTAATTCCCAGTGCAAGTTCCTCTAGATTGGTATTTTCGAGCATGAAAGTCAATTCATTTCTAATGATTTTAAATTTGTCATGAACAGGACAAGGATGTTCTTCAGAGCAGTGACTTAAGCCTAATCCGCAACCGGTAAAAACACGGTCACCATCAATCGCTGATACGATTTGTATGAGCTTGATTTGGCTCATACTTTTTTTAGGAATTTCAAAACCACCACCAACTCCTTTTATAGAATGGATAATATTATTTTTGGAAAGTATTTGTAAAATTTTGGCTGTAAAAGCTTCAGGAGAATCTATTTTTTGCGCAATGTCTTTCAATCCCACTCGGTTGTCTTGATACGATTGAGAAGCGATAAAAATAGTGGCACGAATGCCGTATTCACAGGTTTTTGAAAACATAATTTGTTTTTTTCAAAATTACGAAATAAGTTTTATTATAGGTATTAAATAGGATAGTTTTGGATACTAACTTGTTTTCTTTTTATATGACTCAATAAATTTCCCGTTATCATCAAAAGTCCCGTTGCTAATGGTACACTACCAATAAATAAACTTAGATAATAATTTGGAAGTATTCCCATGTCAAAATACAAATACAAACCTTGTAGAAATAACAAGATCTCGGTAGCTACAAAACCGATCAAGAAAATCTGGATTCCCCCTTTATGAAATGCGTTTTGAATATTTAAAAATTTATTTTGCAAAGCAAAGCCAAAAAGAAATCCAGTTATAATGCCAAGCATTGTAAGGTGAATATATCCAATAACAAAATTCCTAATTTGGTGTGACATCTGAGCCAATTCAGGTACTAAAACAACCAACTGTATACCGATTTTTAATACCAACGAAAACAATGCAAAACCATAAACTGTTTTTTCTAAAGAAGATAAAGCACCAAAAAACACTTGTAATTGTGATCTAGCGTTTTGAATAAAAAGTACAGCAGCAACCAATTGTAGCACTACACCAACAACATTTATCCAATAAAAAACAGGATTGGGGAGAAACCAACTTACAGGCAAAGCCAAAGTCATTATCGTTGCAATAACGAATAAGGTATAGAACAAACGAAATTTTTTCTCGTCAATTTTTAATTTTATTTGTTTGAAGAACAAGGCTAAAACAGCGAATAAAAACCAACCATTAAACTGAAAATGTAGAAAATACTGAATGCATATTTGATAAAAAGCACTCGATTTACCCAATAATCCAACTGCGGGCCCCAGACACCAAACTCCGAAAGTAGAGAAAACCATAAAAAGCAAAGCAGTACGCAACATTTTTTTTTCGGGGAAAGTAGCGGGTTTTGCGTCTTTCCAAATCAGCCGAACGAAATAGTAACTGCAAAAAATATGTAAAGTAGAAAAAAGGATAGAAATAAAAGCATAACCATGAGCGGGAAAATCGAGCATCATGCCAACCACAGCCAGTTCGGTAATCCAAAATAAGCGATTGAAAATCCGTTTTTCTTGTGTTGCTTTTGGAACAAAATTATAAACGATTAAACAGTACAACATCATATAAACCCAACCCAACATGGCCACGTGAGAATGGCCATGCATTAAAAACTGAAAATTCACGCCTTCAATAGGAGATACATACATCCAACGAAGGAGTAATCCCATCAACGAAGCAATGAAAAAGTTTGCAAAACAAATTACTATCCAATGTTTTTTCATAATCAATTTATAAAAGGAGCTCTGATTTTTTAAAGAAGTTTAAAATAAAAGCATTAAGATATTAAGGGTGTTAAGCCTTAACTTTTCTTAATTTCTTAATGGTAAAAATATAATTTTTATAACCAAAAAGTAGCTTCATCATTTTCGATAAAAGGCAATTTGGAATGGATTTCTTCAATTTTTGCCAATTGCTCAACGCTTGCTTTTAACTGAATTTCACCAAACAATACACGCTCTTCAAAACGAATGTGTGCGTCCAATTCTTTCTCAATAAAACTTAGGTTTTCTTTCAAATCTGTAGTTGCCGTAAATAAATCTGTAAGACGGCTATGTTCTGATAAAGCTTGTTGAATTAAGGGATTGTCATTCCCTAAAATCGTGAAAATATATTTTTCTTCTAATTCAAAATGAGGTTTTAAATGATTGTCAAAAAACCAATCGGTATACGATTTAATGCGTTCTAGGGGAACTTCTTTTTTTAAACCAGTGCGTATTTTCCAGCATAGTAATAAACCTTGATGATGGTCGTGGCTTAATGGTTGTAATTCAATTGCTCTTTTTAATGGTTTAGTATCGCTCATGACATGTTTTAATTAATGGTTTATAAATACAATGGAATAATCACCCTCTAAAATGTATTTTTATTTTTTCTGTCGAAAGGTTTTCTTTTTCTAATTCTTTAAAAGAATAGCCTAATTTTTCAATCGTAGTCGTTCCGTTTACGAAATGCTGAATGTAATAATTTCCAGTATATCCTGCTTTTTCCAAATAAAGTATCATTCGATGAATATCCTCTTTCTTTAATAAATCGGAATGTACCGTGGTACGAACTTCAAATGGCATTTTGCTTTCCAGCAATAAATGTAGTGACTTTTCGAAAGGGACAAAAAGATTCGATTGTGTTATTTTTTCGAAATTCTCTGGCATGGCCTTAAAATCAAGAGCTACATAGTCAATCAACTCTTTTTCGATTAATTCCTCAAGTACTTTCGGTTGCGAACCATTGGTGTCTATTTTGACCAAGAAACCCATTTTTTTGACATCTTCAATAAATAAAACACTTTTTTTGTGAAGTAAACATTCGCCTCCGCTAAAGACGACAGCATCTAGTAATTGTTTCCTGCTGTTCAAAAATTCTAAAGTTTTTTCGAAAGAAATACTGCCTTTCCCAAAAACAATTTCGGGATTATAGCAATATAAACACCGCATATTACAGCCTGCAAACCAAAGTATGCAAGCTGATTTATGTGGGTAATCTAGTAGGGTAAATGGAGTGATGCTATAAATGGGTTTAGCAACATTTTCCTTCTGTAAAATGGGTACGTTGTTTGTGTTCACCTTTTTTTCCTATGTTAAAACTTTCTACAGGTCTGTGATACCCCATTACGCGAGTATATACCAGGCATTTTGTTCTCAATTTTTGATTCTCTTCTAAAATCTGATTTGCTGATGTTTTCATAGCTATTTAGTTTAAAATTGTTTAATTTATTTGAGATTAATTATTTAAAGTTTTTAGATTATTGATGTAATAAAATTTCAGGTTAGTAGTTCAGCCTTAAACCTTAAACCTTAAACCTTAAACCTTAAACCTTAAACTTTTCCCCTTCTCTTCAATCAAAATTTCATCACATTTCGGGCAATATTCATGTTCGCCATTCAAATATCCATGTAGAGGACAAACGCTAAATACAGGAGTCACCGTGATATAAGGTAATTTGAAGTTGGAGATTACTTTTTTTACAAACTGCTTACACGCTTCAGGAGAACTGATTTTTTCACTCATATAAAGATGAAGCACGGTTCCACCAGTGTATTTGCATTGCAGTTGATCTTGCAACAGCAAAGCTTCAAAAGGATCTTGTGTAAAATCTACTGGAATTTGAGAGCTGTTGGTGTAATAAATATTCTCCTCCTGACCCGCCTGAATGATGTCGGCATAGCGCTTTTTGTCTTCCTTGGCAAAACGGTAGGTTGTCCCTTCGGCAGGAGTTGCTTCTAGATTATACAGATTTCCTGTTTCTTCTTGGAACTCTTTCATTCGGTTGCGAATGTGGTCCAAAATACCAGCTGCAAATTCAATCCCAGTGTCAGAAGCAATAGTATCTTCATTATTAGTAAAGTTCTGAATCATTTCGTTCATTCCGTTTACACCAATGGTCGAAAAGTGATTTCTAAAATGTTGCAAATAGCGCTTGGTGTAAGGGTACAATCCACGGTCATACATTTCTTGAACAAATACTCTTTTTTTCTCCAAAGTCGCTTTAGCAATAAATAAAAGATGATCTAGTTGTTGGTATAATGTTGCTTTGTCGCCTTTGTACAAATAACCTAAACGCGCCATGTTTACAGTTACAACACCAATACTTCCGGTCATTTCGGCACTTCCAAACAATCCATTGCCACGTTTCAATAATTCCCGTAAATCCAGTTGCAAACGACAACACATACTACGAACCGCATTGGGTTTATAGGCGTTTTCGTTTTCAATTTGGTTGCCATTTTCATCTAGAACATATTGACTTCCAATGAAATTTTGAAAATAAGATGAACCAATTTTGGCTGTATTTTCAAAAAGCAATTCGGTATTTTCACCATCCCAATCAAATTCTTCCGTAATATTTACTGTTGGAATAGGGAAGGTAAAGGGTTGTCCGTTGGCATCACCTTCGGTCATCACGGTGTAATAGGCTTTGTTGATAAGGTTCATTTCTTTTTGGAAATGTTCGTAGCGCAAGTCTGTTAGTTTGTTAACACCTCTTTCTTTGGCTCTAGCCAAAACAGTTTCACGATTATTATTTTCGAAAAAATGCAAATCATTTTTGGTCGGAATCTGGGTTTTCAAATCTTCGGGAACGACCCAGTCCAGAGTAATATTCGTAAAAGGCGATTGTCCCCAGCGAGCAGGAACATTCAAATTATACACAAAACTTCTAACAGCCTTCAGTACATCATCAAAATCCAAATCATCTGCAAAAACGTAAGGAGCTAAATAGGTGTCAAACGAACTAAAAGCTTGCGCACCTGCCCATTCGCTTTGCAAAATCCCAAGAAAATTGGCCATTTGCCCCAAAGCTTCTCTAAAATGAGAAGGAGCTTTGCTCTCGACACGTCCTCGAACTCCGTTGAAACCGTCGTTTAGTAAAACACGCAAACTCCAGCCAGCGCAATAACCCGTTAGGCAATCCAAGTCGTGAATATGAATGTCTCCATTTCGGTGTGCATAACCTTCTTCTTTGGTGTATACCTTATCTAACCAATAATTAGCAATCACTTTTCCAGCAACATTATTAACCAGTCCTGCGTTGGAATAGGAGGTGTTGGCATTGGCATTGATGCGCCAATCGGTTTGTTCGATATATTCTTCAATGGTTTGTGTACTATCTACATAAGTAGTGTCGTCGTTCAAACCGTTTACATGTTCTCTTTGTAGTTTTCGAGTGTGCCGAAACAACATAAACGAACGCATCACTTCAAAATAATTATTCTCAAAGAAAGCTTTTTCGATTAAATCCTGGATTTCCTCAACAGCCGAAAGTTCTTTGGTTTCGAGTATTTCACTAACACTATCAAAAACACTTTCATCAACAACTACAGAGACACTTTTGAAACTCTTTTCAATAGCATCTTTAATTTTAAAAGATTCAAACGGTTCGTATTTTCCATTTCTTTTGATAACGTAATTCTCCATAGTTGTTGTTGTTTAAGTTGCTAAGTGACTAAGTTTCTGAGTGAATGAGTTTTTTATGTTACTGACATAAAAATCAGAGTCTTATTAGCTTAATGTTTTGCTTTTTTTGAGTTTATTTTACTTAAAAGTGAGCAGCTTAGAAATTTAGAATCTTTTTTTACTGTTCTGCAAATGCTTTTTCTAAAGCAACTGCTTTTGGGAACAAAATGTTGTTTTCCAAATGGATGTGTTTGTGTAAATCTTGTTCAAATTCTTGTAGCATCGCAAAAGTTACTTTGTAGGTGTTACAAGCATCTGCTGGCGGAGTGTAATTGTTTGTTAATTCTACAATTTTAGCAAAACGATCTCCTTCTGCTTCGTGCTCAGCCATCATCATCGCAATCGGATTTTTAACGGTTCCAAAATGAGGTTGTGCAATTAATTCATCAGAAATTGATGCGGTAACCATTTTTTTAATGAAAGGAAACAACATCAATTCTTCTTTTTTCATGTGTTGTGCTAGTTCTCCTGCGCAACCTTTAAAAAGTTCATTGATTTCAAACAATTCAGGATGACTCGCTCCGTGAACTTTACATAATTTATCCAAAAATTGAAGTAGGGTAGGTGTTTTTTCCTCTACATAACGATGGTGTGTTTTTTCGATGTAATCAGCTAAAAGATCTAATGGCCATGCATTAAAATCGATTCCAGAATCACTTTTCGTATTCAAAATAGCATCAATTTCGATTTGTAAATCTGCGGGCTGTACTGCTTTTTTTTCGCAAACTTCATCTACAGTTCTATTTCCTTTGCAGCAAAAGTCAATGCCGTATTTTGAGAATAAAGCGGCTGTTCTAAAATCTTTTGCTACATATTCTCCAATTGTTATTTTTTCTAAAGTTTCCATATTGTTGTTTTTTATATTTATTTGATTAAGCAAATTTAGTAATTATTTTAAATAAAAGACAATTTTATCCGTAATTAAAATTAATTTTATAATTATCTAGTTAATAGGTGTATGTGTTATTATTAATGTTTTTAATTGAAGTAGTAATAGTAGTAGGCTCATAACGGATATAGCGTTCGAATGAAATTCAATTTGTAAAATGATATTTGAAAAAAGGATAAAATAAACTCAAAATAACAATAAAAGATAAAGTTATCTTTTATATCTTTGCGAAATAATAAAAGACAAAACTGTCCTTTATTTAAAATCAAATTATTTAATAACTAAAAACAGATTATTATGCTTTCAAAATCACAAGCACGAGCATTTTTTCTGGGAGGAACATTAGTCACCTTTTTAATCTTTATAGGATTGACTATTTATTCGTTTATGCCCAGAAATGATCAAACGCATTATGGCGAGATTACCAAAGAGGTAGTGAGGGGAAAAGAAATTTGGGAATCCAACAATTGTATGGGATGCCATAGTATTATGGGAGAAGGTGGTTATTACGCCCCTGAATTGACAAAAGTTTTAGATCGTCGAGGTGAAGGTTACGTCAAGGCCGTTTTAATGTCGCCAGTTCCATGGGCGCCAAGAGGACGAAAAATGGTGGCTTATAAAATGAGTGAAGCCGATGCCAATGCAATGGTCGCTTATTTTAAATGGATTGGAAAACTAGATTTGAATGGGTTTGAGCATGTGGTTTCGCCTTTAGCCAAACAAGAATAATTTAATAATAAAGGATATGAACTCGCCACTAACAAGAAGTTTGTTGAAAACAAACACCATTAAATAGAAGGCGATAGCATATTTGACCAATAACAAATAAATTTTACTAATATGAAATATAAATCACAAAAAGTAGCCTATTGGTTTTTTGCCCTGTGCATGCTACTCTTTTCCCTCCAAATCGTCTACGGTTTTATCATGGGATTTGACCGAATAGGAATACAAGGATTACACGAAATAATCCCTTTTAACGTAGCTCGTGCCGTACACACCAATTTACTGGTTGTCTGGTTGTTAACTGGCTTTATGGGAGCGGCTTATTACATCATCCCCGAAGAGGCGCAGCATGAATTAATAAGCGTCAAATGGGCTTATGTACAATTAATTTCCCTTGCCATAGTTGGTGTTGTAGCCATTGTAGGCTTTCACTTTAACCATTGGGAAGGACGAAAATTTCTAGAAATCCCTAGAGAATTAGACTATTTAGTAGTCGTTAATGTATTGCTTTTCTTATTCATAATTATAGGGACTTTATACAAAGGAAAACAAAAAACAACCACTGCCTTAGTTCTAGTAATGGGTTTATTCTTTGCTGCTTTACTCTATATCCCAGGAATGATTTGGTTTGATAGCCAAGTAATGGATTCATTCTTCCGCTGGTGGGTAGTTCACCTATGGGTTGAGGGTGTTTGGGAATTAATCATGGGAGGTATTTTATCTTTCTTATTAATCAAATTAACCGGAGTTGACAGAGAAGTAATCGAAAAATGGTTATACGTAATCGTAGGTTTGACATTCTTATCTGGAGTTTTAGGAACAGGTCACCATTATTACTACATCGGAGTAAATAAAATTTGGTTAGTAGTAGGTGGAATTTTCTCAGCCTTAGAGCCTTTAGCTTTCTTAGCCATGGCATTATTCGCTGTCAATATGTATAGAAAAGGAGAAAAAAGCCATCCAAACAAGATTGCTTTATTCTGGACAATTGGAGCCTCAATTGTTTCATTCATTGGAGCAGGTTTGTTAGGTTTTGCACACACATTACCGCAAACTAATTTATACACACACGGTACATTAGTTACAGCAATGCACGGTCACTACGCCTTCTGGGGTGCTTATGCCATGATTGTATTAGCCATTATTAGCTATGCACTTCCTAATTTAACAGGACGTAAACGATATGCAAGTACACAAGGAATGATGGCATTCTGGTTATCAAACATAGGAATGTTAGGAATGACCGTTGCCTTTGGAGTTGCGGGTGTAGTACAAGTATATTTAGAACGAAAAATGAAAATGGACTTTATGGTTGTACAAGACGAAATTGCAATTCACTTTGTTGTTTTACTGATCTGTGCCACGATGTTTACTACTGGAATTGTACTATTTATTTATGATTTCATAAAATACGGTACACCTACAGATGAAGCTTTAATTGAAGATTAAATTACTAATCTGAGTCTGATTAATAGACAGAGAAAAATGTTTTGCGCGTGACCCGCCGAAAAAAGCGGGTCCGGCTATCCGTTCTCGCTTTTTTTATCTTGCAAATAAGCAAGATAAAAAAGAGCTCCACTACACACGAGTGATAGCGAACTGGCGAAGCAATCCCTCAACTAGCATAGTAGTAAATCAAGATATTTTTGAATTAAGAGTAACGAGTTCAGATGGAGTTTTCAATCTGCAATCAAAAATCGTTAGTCAAAAATCTTATCTCTTTTTATTGTCAATTGGTCAAACTCAGTTTACTAATTCACTTTTTTTTAACCGAAACTTTTAATGCTATTTTTAGAGCTGCATATCCATAAAATAGTGTTTTAGGTTTCGGTTTTTTCATACTTAAAATAAAATAATATGTTAGTAGATATAGCGTTAGCGACACCTTATTACCAAGAAGCAGGTAAGGAAATAGCCGTTTTTAATCAAGCCTATAAAAACAAAGTCCCCTTTTTATTGAAAGGGCCTACCGGAACAGGAAAATCTCGTTTTGTAGAATTTATGGCACATCAGTTAGACAAAAAACTAATCACCATTAGTTGCCACGAAGAAACCTCATCCACTGATTTGATTGGTCGATTTATCATCAAAGGTGCCGAAACTGTCTGGCTTGATGGCCCATTAACTACGGCCGTAAAACAAGGTGCCATTATCTACCTCGATGAGGTAGCTGAAGCGCGCCCAGATGTAATCGTTGCCATTCATTCCTTGACAGACCACAGACGTGAATTGTTTATTGATAAACTAGGCGAAACGATAAAAGGGCATCCTGATTTTATGCTTGTCGCTTCTTTTAACCCAGGTTATCAAAGAGGTTTCAAAGAACTGAAACCATCGACACGTCAACGATTCATCGCCGTTTCTTTCGAATATCCAGAAGCGAAACTCGAAACAGAAATTTTGGTTAATGAAACTGATATTGACCTCGATACAGCGAAGAAATTAGTAGCTATAGGAAACAAAATCAGAAACTTAACCGAATTAGGTCTTACCGAAACCGTTTCCACTCGTTTACTAGTAAATGCCGCCAAGATTATTCAAAGCGGACACCCCAAAAGAGCGTCGGTTCACGTAGCAGTTGTAGAACCGTTAACAGACGATTTACAAACACTAGTTGCATTAAAAGATTTGTGCGATTTGATGATATAAAAGTTTAAGGTTCAAAGTTTAAAGTTTTAAATTGTTGTAAAACGGACTATTTTAAAACTAAAACTAAAAATTAAGAAAAAATGGGATTTGAATTAGACGAATATTTAGTAGGAAAATTTTTCAAGCAATTGAAAAAAAGCAGAAAAATTGATCCCAAAATTGTAGCTAGAACGGTACTATTAAACGATGTTAAACCACGTTTAACAATCTTGGCGCGCGCATTAACGGGCGATCCTATCGATATTTATCCTGCTGAAAGAGAAGGCGGTTATAAAAACAATAATTTTTTCCTTCCAATATCTTTTTCGGACTTAGAGACTACGAATGAGAATCTTACTTTCTATCTCTTTCGGGTGGTGTATCTGAGTATTCAAAAACGTTTGGAATTCAACTGGAAACCTTCTGAAAGTGCCCAATCATTAGAACTTTCACAACAAAAAGCATTAGAGACATCCGAAGAAATTTTATCCATTTTATTCACCGAATTTTCTATTGATGCCGATTTCCATTCGAAAGTAAAAAATCATTTCACTCAAAAAGCAACCGATAAGGTTGCCACCGATTATTCTTGGTTATACGGTAAATGGATGCAAAATGAAATCGAGTTAAACAGTGATAAAAAGCTAGAGAATTTTTCGGATAAAACAAAAAAAGGAAACGAGCCGCAACCTACAACAACTTTGAAAGCAACTGCTGTAGAAGAAGTAATAACAGTTGAATTAGACAAAAAACAACAAGAAGATTATGTGATGCTGCATAATTTTGAAAAGGTAGAAACTGCCGAAGAGTTCAACGGTGTTTGGCGTGATTTTGATGGTTCAGATGAATTAGAGGAACATCAAGACGCGTTAGAAGAGTTGAGCATGAAATACACCGTGCGAGTTGATGATACGGCACATTCGGTTTATCAAGCAGATTTTGTTGAAAACACCACCATTTCCGAGAGTGCCGAGGTAGATGCCAAAGGTTTTCATATTAAGTATGACGAATGGGATTTTGACAAACGCAATTACAAAGACGATTTCTGTAAAGTCTACCCCAAATCACAGCTTAAAATAGATGCCAATTATTATAAAAATACAATTACAAAGAACGCTGCAACCTTAATGGGTTTGCGCAAAATGTTGACGAGCGTTAACAATAAAATGCAGCAACAAAAACGTCAAAATCAAGGAGAAGAATTTGATCTTGATGCGTTAACAGATTTATATGTAGATGTTCATTCTAAACGCACACCGTCTGAGAATGTTTATATTTCGAATAGAAAAAAAGACAAAGATTTATCGATTCTTCTGCTTTTGGATATCAGTCTTTCCAGCGACAGCTATGCAGCAGGAAACCGGGTGATTGATGTCGAAAAAGAAGTTTCTATTCTTTTTGGAGAAATGCTGAATGAATTCAATATTGACTTTTCGATTGATAGTTTTTATTCTAAAACGCGTAACTATTCGACCTACTTAACGGTTAAGGATTTTGACGAAAAATGGGACGTAGCTAAGCATAAAATTGGAGCCATTGAGCCAAGCGGATATACTCGAATTGGTGCTGCTTTGCGACATGCCGGCGCACGATTGGACAGCAGAAGCACCAAAAACAAATGGGTTATTCTAATCACTGACGGAAAACCAAATGATTACGATAAATACGAAGGTAAATACGGTATTAATGATGTGAAGCAAGCACTTCGAGAACTCAATGGAAGGAATATTAATTCCTATGCGTTAGCCATTGAAGCTCAGGCAAAATATTATCTACCACAAATGTTTGGGCAAAATCACTACCAAATTTTAACGACTCCTGTTGAGTTGTTGCAATCCTTGGTGAAATTGTACGAAAAAATTAAACATCAAAAATAATTAATGCGATGAATGAAGTATCAAATACTACGGCACTTCCAGAAGGACACCCAATTTCGGTTTACTTTCAGGAAAAGGAAATTATAAACACACTGTTAACAGAATTAGCAGCAGTAAATCCAGGGGAAGAATTACAGAAATACACTAATATTTTCAATCAATTACACACAATTGAGAAACGATTTGCACGCAAAGAAAATCAACTTTTTTCGTTTTTGGAGCTAAAAGGTTGGGTAGGGCCATCACAAGGAATGTGGTCTTTTCATGATAATTTGAGAGAACAATTTAAAATTTTACGTCAGCATATCGATACAAGGGATTTCGAAAAAATTAAGGAGAATGCTCCGTTTTTAATTAATGGAATTTACCGATTATTGGAGGTTGAAGAAATTGTTTTATTCCCCAATGCCTTAGACCTATTGACCGAAAAAGATTGGATTACCATGCGTGAAGGCGAAGAAGAAATTGGATGGATGCTGTCACAACCACCTGTTCCATATCCAGCGGTTGCTTATGTTCACCCAAGTGAAGATTTTATGGTAAGGGAAATGCCTTTCTCTTTAGAAAACACTTCTCATTATGACGAAGGACATATGACGGTAGAACAAGTGAACTTATTGTTCAGAACCCTGCCTTTGGATCTTACTTATGTGGATGAAAACGACAAAGTTATTTTTTACAATAGGGGTGAAGAACGTGTTTTTCCTCGAAGTGCTGGAATCATTGGTCGTGAGGTAAAATTTTGTCATCCGCCCAAAAGTGTAGGAACCGTTCTTAAAATTTTGGAAGAATTTAGAAAAGGCACCAAAAGCGAATCCTCGTTTTGGATTAACTTCAAAGATCGCTTAATCTACATACGTTATTTTGCAGTTAGAGACGCCAATAAAAATTACAAAGGAGTCATAGAAATGTCTCAGGACATCACCGATATCAAGAAAATTGAAGGTGAAAAACGACTACTGGACTGGGAATAGTTTAAATAATAAAGAGCCATTTTTCCTGACCCCCTCTTTGCTTCAAATGGATTCCAACTTCTAATAGGTGAAGGGTACGTTTATAATATTAGGATAATGTAAAATCAATAGGATGTACCCAAAAGTCAAAATAAAAGTCCAAAGCGAGCAACTATTGTTTGTTTTGTTTCCGTTTTTTATCATGATGTTTTTCGGTTTTATTTTTTTCGAAAATAATAAAGCCAAGACTAATTTTCATGAAATAAAAACGTCAAACCGAATAGTTTCGGAAACCAAATCTGAAAATAAAAACTAAAATGAACACATTAAAAATCGATTACAAAAACATCTTTTATCCGCCCGGAGGGATTTTGATGTGGATTATCATTTATCTGGAATTAATAACTTTCGGAATGGCATTAATTGCCTTTGTTTATTATGGACACCAAGAGCCAGAAGTATTTCATCAATCCCGTTTACAACTCAATAGTGCTTTTGGTGCTATTAACACTATTTTCTTATTGACTAGTGGTTTTTTTATGGCAACTGCTGTACACCAATTTAAGGAAAAAAATATTGCAAAATCATCTTTTTATTTTAAGCTAACTATGCTTGGTGGTTTGTTATTTCTACTTTTAAAAAGTGTAGAATATTACCATAAAATTGAATCTGGAATTACATTAGAAACAAATGTTTTCTTTAGTTTTTATTGGTTGCTTACTGCTTTTCACTTGATCCATGTTATTATGGGGTTGGTAATTTTGATTTGGACAAACTACGGGATGACTAAGGAAAATTCGGATACAGCTGTTGAAGACATTGAAGCCTGTGCCGCTTTCTGGCATATGTGTGATTTGATTTGGCTGCTACTTTTTCCAACTCTTTATTTAATCTTTTAAGAAATGAAAAAATCACTATTAGTTACTTATGGATTGTTGATTGTATTGACTATAACTACTGCTTTAATTTCAAATTCAACTTCATTTTCGAATGTAGCGGTCGCTTTGATAATGGGACTTTCAGGTATTAAATTCTTATTGGTGGCTTTTCAATTTATGGAATTAAAAAAGGCAAATTCGGCTTGGAAATACACTTTGATTATTGTTTTAGCACTGATAATTTCGCTGGTATTATTAATTTCTTAAGACCCTTAAAATAAAGTTAAAAACATGACTTTTATCATAATAAAAGATGTTTTTATCCTTTAATTTTGAAATAAGAATACGAAGCGAAAATAAAACCCAAAAAGATCATATTATGTATAACATTAAACAACAGACAAAGAATACTATTGTATTAGTAGCTCTTGCTTTAGGACTTTTTTCTTGTGGTAAAACAGAAGAGAAAGATGCTAAATATTATGAAAGTATAAAAGTAGAGGGGCAGCAAGTCGCTGAGCTTACTGCACCACCATTTGTTCCAAAACCAGTAGGTGATCGAGCGGCAAAAAAGCTGATCGTGAACATGGAGATTAAGGAGCAAGAAGGCGAAATGGTTGATGGGGTGAAATATACCTATTGGACATTTGGAGGATCAGTTCCGGGTAGTTTTATTAGAACTAGAGTTGGGGATGAGGTAGAATTTCATTTGAAAAACCATCCAGACAACAAAATGCCGCACAATATCGATTTACATGCGGTGACTGGGCCAGGGGGAGGAGCTACTTCGTCACTTGTTGCACCAGGACACGAAAAAGTGTTTAATTTCAAAACATTGCTTCCTGGATTGTATGTGTACCATTGTGCAACAGCGCCTGTAGGAATGCACATCGCAAACGGAATGTATGGTTTGATTTTGGTGGAGCCAGAAGGTGGTTTGCCTCCAGTAGACAAAGAATACTACATCATGCAAGGAGATTTTTATACTAAAGGAGCTTATGGAGAACAAGGGCACCAAGCTTTTGATATGGATAAAGCGATTAAAGAAACTCCTGATTATGTAGTGTTTAATGGAAAAGTAGGAGCTTTGACTGGCGAAAAAGCATTAACAGCTAAAAAAGGAGAAACAGTACGTATTTTTATGGGTAACGGTGGACCTAACTTAGTGTCTTCTTTTCACGCCATTGGTGAAATCTTTGACAAAGTACATATTGAAGGTGGTGAACTAATTAATAAAAATGTGCAAACCACTTTAATTCCTGCAGGTGGTGCCGTTATAGTTGAACTTAAAGTAGAAGTTCCCGGAACATTTATATTAGTTGATCACTCGATTTTTAGAGCTTTTAACAAAGGAGCTTTAGGGATGTTGAAAGTAGAAGGTGAAGAGAATAAAAAAGTATATTCAGGAACAATACAAGAAGGAATTTATTTGCCTGAAGGTGGAACGGTCCAAAATATGCCAAAAGTAGCTGGAAAAGAAAAACCTACGGTTGCTAAAACAGTTGCGCAACAAGTTAGCGCGGGTAGAGAGTTGTATGGAAGAACATGTTTTGCTTGTCACCAACAAGAAGGACAAGGTGTTCCAAATGCGTTCCCTCCATTAGCCAAATCTGATTTCTTGAATGCAAACCCAGATAGAGCGATTGGTGCTGTGTTACGCGGATTGAGTGGTGAAGTTACTGTGAATGGTAAAAAATTCAATAATGTAATGACGAGTCAAAACTTGACTGATGAAGAAGTTGCTGATGTGTTAACTTATGTATACAACAGTTGGGGAAATAATAAAACGGTGATCAGTCCTGCCAAAGTAAAAGCTATTAGAGCGACACCAGCTCCAAAAGCGAAAGACAGCCATTAAGAATAAGCAAAATAGTTACAACAATAAATTAATAACAAGATGAAAAAGTATGTTTTTACAATCGCAATGTTGACAGTGGCTTTACAAGGATTTAGCCAAAGTGCGGCCAAAGGAAAAGGAGTTTATGATAAGGTTTGTATTGCTTGTCATCAAGCTACTGGATTAGGAATTCCGGGTGCTTTCCCTCCATTGGCTAAATCAGATTACCTGAATAAAGATGCAAATCGGGCTATTAAAGGTGTTGTAAAAGGCCTTACCGGAGCAATTATTGTAAATGGTAAAAAGTTTAACAGTGCCATGCCTGCTCAAACATTAAGCGACCAACAAATAGCGGATGTGTTTACTTATGTTTATGCCAATTGGGGTAATAACAAAACGGTGGTAACAGTAGCAATGGTAAAAGCCCAAAGAAAATAATTACAACTAAAATGAAACTTGCCGTGTCAAATATGAAACGATTTTTGCCAATATTTTTATTTCTTATAACAGCATCGCTATGGTCTCAAGTTGTTAAAATGGTTGCTATAGAAAGGGGGACTTTTGTTCCCCTCTATGGTGCTACAAGTAAAGAACCAGTAGAAGTAAAAGCTTTTTACCTTGATGTTTATCCTGTAACAAATGCACAATATTTAGCATTTCTAAAAAAATACCCAGGAAATACGCGTTCTAAAATAAAAGGACTTTTTGCTGATAAAAGCTACCTGTCTCATTGGGCTAGTGATTTTAATTATGGCAAGGGAAATTTAAGCAATGCACCGGTTACAAATGTTTCCTGGTTTGCCGCCAAGAAATACTGCGAATGTCAAGGCGAACGATTGCCTACTATGGACGAATGGGAATATGTAGCCATGGCCGATGAAAAAAGAATCGATGCGCGTACTAAGGAAAGCTTCAATAAATACATTATGTCGTGGTATGAAAAGCCAAATACTTATGCTAATCCTGTAGGTGAAACATTTAAAAACTATTGGGGTGTTTATGATATGCATGGATTAGTTTGGGAATGGACTGGAGACTTCAATAGTATCTTTCTTTCTGGGGAATCTAGAAAAGACAAGGATACAGATAAGAATTTATTTTGCGGAAGCGCCTCTATCAATGCCACTGATTTGATGAATTATGCCGCTTTTATGCGTTATGCTTTTCGAGGAAGTTTAAAAGCAAGTTATACCACTAAAAACCTAGGTTTCCGTTGTGCTAAGGATAAATAACCGTTTCAAAAACAATTCAAATTTTAAAGAAATGAAATTAATTAGTAAATTAAGTATTAGTTTAAAACTAGTTTTAGGTTTAACCGTAATGCTGATGTCGCTTCAATCGTGCAATAAAAAAAAGGAAGAAAATAAATCGGGAGAGAATGCAACTGAAAAACCAGCTGCTAAACCTATTTCAGATTTATCAATCTATAATTTGCCATCAAAATGGACTACTCAAGATAACAAGAATATCGAGATGGTAGATCTAAAGGGAAAAGTGCTTGTAATGGTAATGATTTACACTTCTTGTAAGTCGGCTTGCCCAAGATTAGTAGCTGATATGCGAAATATAGAATCTCATTTACCTGATAATATTAAGAAAAACGTCAAGCTTGTCTTAGTTAGTATCGACCCAGAGGTTGACACTCCCAAAAAATTAAAAGCTTTTTCTATAGAAAATAAAATGGAGGGGGAGCAATGGTTATTCTTGCGCTCAACGGAAGAAAACACTCGTGAATTTGCAGCAGTATTAGCGGTAAATTACAAAAAAATATCACCGATGGATTTTTCACATTCGAACATTATTAGTGTTTTTAATGCCGAAGGAGAACTAGCATTTCAGCAAGAAGGTATTGGTGTAAATTCGGATGAAACCATAAAAAAAATAACAGAAGAAGCTGAAAAGCTAAATTAAATATTACATGAAAACATTTAAAAAAATAAGTTTGTCAGTGCTAGGGATGATGAGTCTAACGACTTTTGCTCAGGAATTCGACGCCAACCTTCAATTGAGACCTCGTTATGAATATCGAAATGGATTTAAAAGCTTAATTAAAGATTCCGAAGATGCAACATCATTTGTATCGCAACGTTCTCGTTTAATTTTGAACTTCAAACAAGACAAGTTAAAAACTAAATTAAGCCTGCAAAACATACGTACTTGGGGCGATGTAGCTACCACAACCACAGCTGATAAAAATGCAATTGCGGTATTCGAAGGTTGGGCACAATATGATTTTGATGCCAATTGGAGTGCACGTTTAGGGCGTCAGGTAATTTCTTATGACAACCAGCGCATTTTAGGAGAAATTGACTGGTTGCAACAAGGACAAAGTCATGATGCAGCAGTAATCTCTTTTCATCCAAAAAATAATCAGTTGGACTTAGGGTTTGCATTAAATGCCGATAAAGAAAATTTAGTAGCGCCAACTACGCCTTACACTACCAATTATAAATCCATGCAATACGCTTGGTATCATACTGCATTTAGCAAATTAAACATGAGTTTGTTATTGCTAAATACAGGTTATGAATATGCAAAAACAGTTACCGACTTAAAAGTAGATTACAAACAAACCTTTGGAACCTACCTTTCTTACAAAGAAAATAAATGGGATACAAACCTAAGTTTATATGCGCAAACAGGTAAAAGTAGTGGTCAAGATGTAAGCGCTTTCAATGCGGGTGCTTATTTAGGCTATGCTGTTACGCCTAAGTTTAAAGCAGCGTTGGGTTATGAATTCCTTTCTGGAAAAGATCAAAATGACACCAGCACTGATTTTAAATCTTTCACACCTCTTTTTGGAACTAATCATGGCTTCAATGGTTTGATGGATTATTTCTACGTAGGCAATCACATAAATAGCGTCGGATTACAAGATGCATATTTAAAACTAAATTACACCCAAAACAAATGGCAGTTTAATTTAATTCCGCACGTATTCTCAGCTCCAAATACGGTTTTGGATGCTTCCAATGCAAAAATGGACAGCTATTTAGGAACAGAACTTGACTTCACAACTAGTTACGCAGTACAAAAAGACATTACAGCTTCAGCAGGATATTCTCAAATGTTTGGTTCAACAACATTAGAGCGACTAAAAGGAGGAAACGCTAGCAATACAAACAACTGGGTTTGGGTTATGGTTTCATTTAGTCCTAGAATCTTCGCTACAAAATAGTTAGGTTTAGGTTTATTAGTTCGAAAAAGACTGTGTTTGGTTTCACAGTCTTTTTCATTTTTAATAATGATGAGGCTACGCTTTTACGCAATTGCTAAAAAGCACAATTAATAAATAGAACCCGATTGATAAGTCAATTCCGTATCGTATTTTTGGATTCAATTAAAAAATTAAAACATGGTTTCAGTACAAGAGGCATTTTCGATACTAAAAAACAAGTTACCCGAACCAAAGGAAGTAGAATATCTTTTGTCAAAAGTTCGTAAACATGTTTTATCACAATCTTTGTATTCTCCTATAAATATGCCCCCGTTTCGGCAATCAGCGATGGATGGTTTTGCTCTAAATTTTCACGATAGTTTCAATTATGAAATTATTGGGGAGATAAAAGCAGGAGATAGCCATCAAGTGCAATTACTACCCGGACAAGCAGTCAAAATATTTACAGGAGCAGCAGTTCCTGACTCGGCTTCAGCGGTGATCCAAATCGAAAAAGTTACGGTTAAAGAGCATATTTTAAAACTAGAAGAACATCCAAAATTAAGTTCAAATATCCGTCCAATTGGCGAACAAAATGCCAAAGGGGATCTGGCTCTTGAAAAAGGTTCGGTACTTAATGCCGCAGCCATTGGGTTTATAGCAGGTTTGGGATTTACCAAAGTAAAAGTGTATCAAAAACCCGCAATAGGAATTCTGATCACAGGTAACGAATTGGTAAAACCCGGAAATCCATTAGAATACGGAAAAGTGTATGAAAGTAACGGAATTATGCTAGAGTCGGCTCTAAAAGAGGCGTTTTACGATACCGTTACCTTGTATGAAGTAAACGATAATTTCGAAAACACTAAAAACAAAATACAGCAAGCCTTATCCGAAAATGATGTGGTACTAGTTTCTGGCGGAATATCAGTAGGAGATTATGATTTTGTAGCGCAGGCTTTAAAAGAACTAGAGGTGGAAACCTTATTTTATAAAGTAAATCAAAAACCTGGAAAACCTTTATTTGCGGGCAGACTAAAAGATAAAATGGTATTTGCTTTGCCGGGAAACCCAGGAGCTTGTTTAACTTGTTTTTATGTGTATGTGTTGCCTACACTAACCATTCTTTCGGGAAAACCAACAAACTTCAATCAAACTGATCGCAAAACAATCAGCCATGATTTTAGCGTGAATAACAGCCGTTGTCAATTTCTAAAAGCCAATGTTGTGGGTGATGCTGTTACGATCTTATCACATCAAGCTTCCTCGATGCTGAACTCGTTTTCGGTTGCCAATAGTCTCGTTTTTGTGTCTGATGGTAATTACGAAATCGTTAAAGGTTCACAAGTTGACATTTATCATATATAATTGATACTTCTTTTCGTTATATTTGTAAAAGTATAACGAACGTATTTTAGTTTTGAAGATAAAGAGTAAAATTTGGATAGAAACAGAGGAAGGCATTCTCATTAGCGAAGGCCGTGTTCAATTATTGAAATTGATTGCCGAAACGGGTTCGCTCAATAAAGCAGCCAAAGCGATGAATCTATCCTACCAAAAAGCCTGGAAATTAGTAGACGTTTCTAATAAAGCGGCAAGCAGTCCTTTGATAGCAACCCAAGTGGGTGGAAGCAAAGGAGGAGGGACGGTATTAACTCCCTATGGTGAATCACTCATAACCTCTTTCGAATCTATTAATGCAGCCTGTTGGGAGTTTCTTGACGAACAGCTCAAAAAACATTCTCTATGACTGCAATAGATTTATTTGATACCCCTTTGTTATTAATTTTGTTAGCTATCGTTGCTTTTTTGTATGCAAGCGTGGGACATGGAGGCGCAAGTGGGTATTTGGCATTAATGAGTGCTTTTGCTTTTCCGGTAACGTTTATGAAACCAACTGCTTTAGTACTTAATATTTTGGTTTCGGGAATTGCCTTTTACTTTTATTACAGAGAAAAAAAATTCAAGTGGAACTTATTTTATCCTTTTGCAATAACCTCGGTTCCTTTTTCATTTTTGGGCGGATATCTTACGGTTTCCACTTTTTATTATAAAATAATTTTGGCGACAGCCTTAGTATTTGCGGTGATGAGGTTGTTGGGTTTCTTGGGGAAAACTAAAGAGGAGATAACGCCTGTAAATATATACATAGCCTTATTTGTGGGAGCTGTCATCGGACTTTTGTCTGGTTTGATAGGTATTGGCGGCGGTATTATATTGAGCCCTGTAATCCTTCTTTTAGGTTGGGGGACAATGAAAGAAACAGCAGCAGTTTCGGCCTTGTTTATACTTGTCAACTCGATATCCGGAATTTCTGGTTTCTTGCTCCAAGGCGGATTGCTGCCAGAATCGTCATTGCCATTGATTGCCATTGTTTTTATAGGTGGTTTTTTTGGAGCCTATTACGGAAGCAAAAAATTCAATACACTGGTTTTACGAAATGTATTGGCCGTAGTGCTCTCCATAGCGATTTATAAATTATATGTAACCTCATGAAAAATAATGTAACCGCATTTATATTGGCAGGCGGAAAAAGCCAACGCATGGGAACCGACAAAGGCTTGTTACTTTTGAACGGAAAACCATTTGTGAGTCATATTTGTGAAGCTTTAAGCCCTATTGTAGGGGAGAATATTGTTATCGTGTCCTCAAATACCGACTATGATTTTTTGGGTTATATCCGAATTGAAGATATAATAGAAGACAAAGGACCTGTGGGCGGAATTTATACTGCTTTACAACAGTCCAAAACAAAATTAAACTTTGTACTAAGTGTGGACGCGCCTTTGGTCACAACCGAATTGTTGCTTTGGATTCTGGAAAATCACTCGGAATCCTTTTTAATGACGCAAGTGCAGGCCAATGACAAAAGCTATCCTTTGATTGCTATTTATGACCAATCGCTGGTGACTGTTTTTGAAGAAAATCTGAGAAACGACCAATTAAGATTGCTACGCGTACGAGATGAGGTTGCGCACCAAACCATTGTAGTTCCCGCAAAATGGAATGATCAAGTGCAAAATATAAATACACAAGAAGAATATCAAAAAATAATATCATGATTATAAATATCAAATATTTTGGTTTACTGGTTGATATCACTAAGAAGAAAGAAGAGCAAATGGTGTTGGATGAATCCAATTTTTCGGTTGCTTTTTTAAAATCTAAAATGGAATCAGCGTATCAAGAATTACAAAAAACCAATTATTCTATTGCCGTGAATCAGGCAATGGCGGGCATGGATACCAATATAAAAGACCAAGACATAATTGCATTTCTACCGCCATTTGCGGGAGGATAATCCCCTAACCCCTGAAGGGGAATAAAATTCTATAATGAAAAATTCAACACGATATACCAGACAAATAGCGCTACCAGAAATAGGAGTGTTAGGACAGCAGAAATTACAGAACGCTCGTGTTTTAGTAATTGGTGCGGGTGGTTTGGGGTGTCCCGTTTTGCAGAATTTGGCTGCCGCTGGAGTGGGGTCTATTGGAATTGTAGATGGTGACATCGTTGAAGAAACCAATTTGCATCGTCAATTATTATACACTTTAAAAGATTGCGGAAAAAGCAAAGCAGCAACAGCCGTTACGGTGATTAAAGAGCTGAATCCTAATGTTGAAGTTAGGGTGTTTCCTGAGTTTTTTAATACTCAAAATGCCTTTGAAATTGTAAGCAATTATCAGATTATCGTAGATTGTACAGATACTATTAGTGTTCGATATTTGATTAATGATGTTTCACTGGTCAAAAAAGTTCCTGTGGTGTACGCATCAATTTACAAATTTGAAGGGCAAGTTTCAGTTTTTAATTATAAAAATGGACCAAGTTATCGTTGCTTATTTCCTCAAAAGGAGGGTTTGAATGCTATTCCAAATTGTGTTACTTCGGGAGTTTTGGGCATTTTGCCAAATACACTTGGTGCGCTTCAAGCTACCGAAGTACTAAAGATTATTCTGGAAATAGGAAGTGTACTGGCGGGTAAATTATTGCTTTATGATGCATTGCAGTATCAAACGCAAATAATTGATTTTACAAAAAATCCTAAAGAAATTGAAAACGGACTTAAAAGCGGATTTTTAATTCTAAATAAGGATTCTGATAAAGTAGTTATTGCACTAACGGAAGAAACTTTTTTAGAAAAGTGTCGTCAAGACCATTGCGTAGTTATCGACATTAGAGAAGTCTACGAAGAACCGAAATTCAACGAGCAAAATGTCGTGAACGTACCACTTGCTGAGTTGGAAAACTATTGCGGTAAGCTTGATAAATCGCAAGAGATTGTTTTATTCTGTCAAAGCGGACAACGCAGTCAATTGGCTTTGGACTATTTAAAAAAAGAAGGATTTACAAAGCTTTCTCATCTTGAAAAAGGAATTGAATCCATAAAAATACATTTAGAAACAAAATAATAATACCAATATAATGGCAACAACAAAACGTAAAAAAAGTTCTTTCATACAAGGAGCGATAACATCAGATTTCATTGGGAATTCTATTGCGAAGCATCAAAGTAAAACAACTATCGGCGCTCATAATATTTTTTTAGGGCAAGTTCGTGCCGATGTTATTGATGAAAAAACGGTTGTAGCTATCGAATATTCCGCTTACGAGGAAATGGCCGAACAAACTTTTTATGAAATTCGAGAAGCGGCTTTCGCCAAGTATGAATTGTCATGTTTACATATTTATCACAGTCTAGGAACGGTAAAAACAGGGGAGATTTGTCTTTTTGTTTTTGTGTCGGCACCAAGACGAAAAGCGGTGTATGAAGCCTTGGAGTTTTTGGTAGAAGAGATAAAAGAAAAGACAGCCGTTTTTGGTAAAGAAATAATGGAAGACGAATCCTACGCTTGGAAACAAAACAGTTAATAGGTTTAAAAATGGAACGCAGATGAAATTGATTTAACGGATTTAAAGCTGATCTTTCTTTTAGTTTTAAAAAGATTATTTCGATTAATGATTTAAAAAATTAAATTATATCAGCAAAAATCTGCTCAATCTGCGTGCCAGAAAGAATAATATAAACACAGCTAAAAGCCTCGTGCCAATAGTCAAAAGCAACAAAATGGTAGACATTACACATAAAATAATTACGCTTCGCACCGCAACGGCACAGGCCATCGTAAAAGTAGGCTCGCAAGAAACGATGAAAGCGATATTGGACAAAACAGTTCCTAAAGGCGATGTGGTAGAAGTAGCAAGAACTGCAGGACTTTTTGCAGTAAAAAACACATCGAATTCTATTCCGGATTGCCACCCCATGCCAATTGAATATACGGGAATTGACTATGAATTTTTGGAGGATTCAGTTTTGATTAAGGTTACCGTAAAAGCAATTTATAGAACTGGTGTTGAGGTCGAGGCCATGCACGGTGCTTCGATTGTGGCATTAACGATGTACGACATGCTGAAACCCATTGACAAACAAGTGGAGATTTCGACCATTAAATTATTGCACAAAAAAGGCGGAAAATCAGACTACGGTAACAAAGAAGTACAGGATTTATCGGTAGCGGTAATGGTCTGTTCGGATAGTGTTTCTAGTGGAAAAAAAGAAGATAGAGCAGGAAAAGTAATCTCGGATAAAATTAAGAATTTAGGATTAACTGTTTCCAATTATATCATTATTCCGGATGAGGTATTAGATATTCAGGACACCATTAATAAATTATGCGCTAAGAATATAGACTTGGTTATTTTGACTGGAGGAACAGGATTGTCTGATAGAGATGTCACACCAGAAGCGGTGATTCCGTTGCTTGACCGTCGCATTCCTGGTATCGAGGAAGCGATTCGCGCTTACGGTCAGGATCGCACGCCTTATGCGATGTTATCGAGAAGCGTTGTCGGTTTTAAAGGAGATACGTTAATTATGGCCTTGCCTGGTTCTACCGCAGGAGCTGGAGAATCAATGGATGCCGTTTTTCCTTCGGTTTTGCATTTGTTTAAAATTTTAAAAGGATTCAACCATGGAAAATAACATTCAAATGCAGGATACTCATGGTCGCGGACACAGCTATTTGCGTATTTCAATTACAGAGAATTGTAATTTGAGATGTACGTATTGCATGCCGGCTGAAGGGATTTCGCTTACGCCAAAAGCCCATCTGATGACTGCAGATGAAATTGTTACTATAGCACAAACTTTTGTAAATCAAGGTGTAAATAAAATCAGGTTAACTGGAGGAGAGCCTTTAGTTCGAAAAGATGCTAAAGATATCATTCAGCGACTTGGGAAATTAGGAGTCGAACTTACGCTGACTACTAATGGAATCCTAGTTCATGATTTTATAGATACGTTTAAGGAAGCGGGTGTTCATACACTAAACCTAAGTATTGATAGTTTGCAAAAGGAGAAGTTCAACCAGATTACCCGCAGGAATTATTTTGATAAATTCAATGAAAACTTGGAGTTGCTTGACGCCAATGGTTTCCAGTTGAAACTGAATGTGGTAGTTATGAAGGGCTTTAACGATAATGAAATCATCGATTTTATTGAGTTGACCAAAGACCGAAATATCCAAATTCGGTTTATAGAATTTATGCCTTTTGATGGCAATCAATGGAACAAAGAAAAGTTGGTTTCTTATGCCGAAATCCTTTCACAAGTCAATGATAAATATACTGTTAACAAAGTGGAACGCTTGATCGATAAACCACACGATACCGCCAAGAACCATAAAATAACATCCTACAAAGGGAGTTTTTCGGTGATTAGTTCCGTTACAAATCCTTTTTGCAGTAGCTGCAATCGCATCCGTTTAACCGCTGACGGTAAACTTAAAAACTGTCTTTTCTCGAATTCTGAAACGGATTTATTGCAAACGCTCCGTTCTGGAGGAGCTATTGAACCACTTATTTTTCAGAATATAAAATCCAAACACGCCATGCGTGGCGGTATGGATGACGATGCTAAATTTCAAAATCCAAAACTCTTTTCTCAAAATAGAAGTATGATAAAGATTGGGGGATAGTTTTAGATTGCAATGGGTTCAATGTGTATATTGTCTTCATGAACGGAGTTGTTTTTTGCGCTTAAATAGTTTTTTCTAAAATATTTTCATTGATCTGGTTGGGTATTTTTATACACTAGCCTTATTTCCAATTATTTATTTATAGCTTAAAATAAAAAATGCAAGCTGTACATTGCTCAGGAGCCACATTTAATGTTCAGCTGACAAATATCATGTTTTAATGACTCGTTTGTTATTAATTTTGCTTCATTAAATGAAGGATGTTTTTATCCGATTTTAATTTTAAATTAATTCGAGGGTATCATGAGCAGTTTAACAGCATCACACAAAATATTATTTCTAAACACATTAGCATTTACGATTTGCTTTGCTTGTTGGACTTTGAACGGTGTTTTAGTTACTTTTTTAGTTGAAAGAGGTATCTTCAATTGGACTGTTGTCGAAGTGGGATGGCTTTTAGGAATTCCCATTTTATCAGGGGCTATTTTCCGCCTTCCTATCGGGATTCTTACCGACAAATTTGGCGGTAAAATTATATTTTCAATCTTATTATTTCTATGTTCTATTCCGCTATTTTTACTTCCTTTTGCAGATAGTTTTTGGACTTTTGCAGTGTTAAGTTTTCTTTTTGGATTGGTAGGGACTAGTTTTGCTGTAGGTATAGCTTATACTTCTGTTTGGTACCCACAAAATTGGCAGGGTAGAGCCTTGGGGATATTCGGAATGGGAAATGCAGGTGCAGCTATCACCACTTTTATAGCACCAACACTATTAAATAATTTTTCTAAAGGTGACCCTATTAACGGTTGGAAAATGTTACCAGTAACTTATGGAGTTGTCTTGGTCGTTATTGGAATCCTTTTTATACTAGTAGCTAAAAATAAAAAACCGGAAGGAGAATCTAAAAATATAAAAACACTTTTAACTCCATTAAAATCAGTTAGAGTTTGGCGTTTTGGGGCCTATTACTTTCTAGTTTTTGGTTGTTTTGTAGCTTATTCTCAATGGTTGCTACCTACGTTCATGAATGTATATCATACTTCACTAGTTATGGGAGGAATGTTTGCCACTATGTTCAGTTTGCCTGGAGGAGTTATTAGAGCTTTTGGAGGATATCTTTCTGATAAATTTGGAGCCAGAAAAGTAATGTATTGGGTGTTGGGTTCAACTATGGTAATCAGTTTTTTATTGATGTTTCCTAAAATGGAGATCTTTACTTCAGGACCTGGTGTAATGGCTAATAATAGTGGTGTTGTATCTAAAGTAACCCCTACTGGATTAGTGTTAAATAATAACGATTATACGATTAAACCTAAGGTTGATGCAACATTAACCAATGAATCTATTTTACCCGTTAAAACTTCTTGGCAAGAAATTGTAGTAAAAGAAAATCAGGCTGTTAACAAGAAAGAATTGTTAGCCAAGGGAGTTACACAAATCAAATTTGCAGCCAATATGTGGGTGTATGTTATACTAGTTGTGCTTATAGGTATTTCGTGGGGAATTGGTAAAGCGGCGGTCTACAAACACATCCCAGAATATTTTCCAAATGAAGTAGGAGTTGTGGGAGGAATGGTTGGATTAATCGGAGGATTAGGAGGTTTTTTCGGACCAATTATATTTAGTTACCTCTTAAATTTCACGGGTCTTTGGACGAGTTCATGGCTCTTTATATTTATAATTTCTACCGCTTGTTTGATTTGGATGCACAAAACTATTATTAATATCATGAGAAAGAAAACACCCGGATTTACAAGAGATATCGAGCACATCAATCACTAAAAATAGCAAATCGAAATATGAAATATGCATAGCTACTATGCGAATTACGTATCACCAATATAAACCAATAAATAAAAACATATGAAAACTTGGCTAGACAAATGGGAACCAGAAGATGAGAAATTCTGGAGTGAAACAGGAAGTAAAATTGCCTGGAAAACCTTAATAATAACTACACTTACTCTTATCTTGTCATTTGCCTCATGGTTTATTATGAGTGTAATAGTGGTGAAATTACCAGGACTGGGATTTACTTTTACAAAAGATCAACTTTTCTGGCTAGCTGCCGTTCCTGGTTTAGCTGCCGGTTTATTGCGTATTATACATACTTTTATATTACCAATTTTTGGTACGCGTCATGTGGTTACTTTTGCTACGTTTATTAAATTAATTCCTGTTGTAGGAATTGGAATTGCGGTGATGGACCCAACAACACGATTTTGGGTATTCATGATTTTGGCTTTTACGACCGGTTTTGGCGGAGGAGATTTCTCTTCCTATATGCCAAGTACGAGTTTATTCTTTCCTAAGAGATTGAAAGGTACGGCGCTTGGAATTCAGGCGGGTATTGGAAATTTTGGAGTTTCATTAGCTCAATTCGTTACGCCAATGGTATTGAGTGTAGCGCTGTATGGCGCCCCTTCAATATTTACAAAAATTGACGCCAAAGAAACTAAGGTGGTAATTGAAAACGCAAGTATTGAAAAACAACAACAGGTATTTGCTGCATTAGAAGATAAAACACAAACCGCTATCTTGTCTAATGTGAAGAAAAAAGTAATGGACTCTGTGAGTACAGCAGTAAATTCTTCAGACAAAGTGGTTTTGTTTATTTCATTACCAGTAAACGTAAGAGCAAAAGTACTTGCTAATGCAAACCCAAAAGTAGCTGAAAAAATATTAAATCAGATTCAAGAAGGAAATAAAGCAGTTATCAATTCAAATATGTACATCCAATCGGCTGCCTTTTGGTACATTCCTTTCTTGTTGATTATGTCTATCGTGAGTTGGTTTTACCTAAGAAGTATCCCAATGAAAGCGTCAATTAAAGAGCAATTAGATATTTTCAGTAACAAGCATACTTGGTTTTGTACCATAACTTATGTGATGACTTTTGGAACTTTTGCTGGATTGGCTGCTGCATTTCCATTGATGATTAAATTTTTATATGGTGACTTTCCAAATGCTCCGGATCCATTAGTTTATGCTTTTTATGGACCACTTATTGGGTCAGCAAGTAGAATATTATTTGGTTTTATCGCAGATAAAGTGGGAGGTGCTATTTTAACAACAATAACTGGATTAGGTATTTTGGGAGGTGCAATTATTTTGGTAACCCAAGGTCTTGTGGCACCTACTAGTATGGAGCAGTTCCCAATGTTTGTAGGAGTTATTTTAGTAATGTTCTTCTTTACAGGTATAGGTAATGCAGGTACTTTTAGACAATATCCTATTATCTTTTCTGAAAATCAACGTCAAGCGGCTGGCGTAATTGGATGGACAGCGGCAATTGCAGCATTTGGCCCATTTATTTTTGCTTTGTTAATAGGGAACAATATTACTGCTAATGGTGGTGCAAATCAGTTCTTTATCGGCTTGATTATTTTTACTATATTAGCTACAATGATCAATTGGTGGTTTTATAACCGTAGAGGATGTGAAAAACCAAGTTAGATTATAATTTCGTATTTGTTTTAAAAATCAGAAAATAAAATAATAATCTACAAGGTTTTAGGATCTTGTAGATTTCATAATAAAATGACTTCGATCACTATTTATTAAATTATAGGAAATGAAAAACAGAACTTTTAATACCAAGGCCTTACTTATAGCCACCGGAATGTCAATATTTTCTATTGTGCTGGTATTTTTCGGTTCCAGAAATTTGCAAAATTTTGATGCTGCGCTTATTACCTATTTGTTTGGAACAATATTCGCTTTTTTTGGTATTGTATATCGTTATTCGGTTTGGTTACAGAGACCGCCCACATGGATTTATTTCAAAAGAGGAATCATGTACTTGGTTACCGGAAAAGTATTTTCGCATTTTTGGTTTGCTTCTAAAGAAACTATTGAAAATATAGCTTTTCAGAAATTTATTTACCCTAGAGGGAAATACCGTTGGATGGCGCATTTTATGATTGCAGTAGGTTGTACTTCGGCTTTTCTAATCACCATTCCTTTGACTTTTGGATGGATTCATTTTACAATGGCTCCCAATAGTATTTCGTTATATGAAGCGCATTTCTTCGGTTTTAAAGTAATGGATTTTGAACTGGGTTCTATCATGGCTTTTTTAACTTTTCATGCGTTAAACTGGTCTTCTTATTTGGTGATTTTAGGATCGTTGTATTATTTGAGGAGACGATTGACTAATCCAGGGTTAATTGCTACACAAAGTTTTGAAGGCGATTTATTGCCACTTATATTATTGATTGCAATATCTGTTACAGGATTAGGTTTGACTTATTCGTATCAATTTATGAAGGGATTTGCTTTTGATTTCTTGGCAGTAATTCATGCGGTTACTGTAATCATGTTTTTGATATGGATTCCATTTGGAAAATTCTTTCATATCATTCAGCGTCCTGCTCAAATTGGGGCTCATATTTATAAAAAAGAAGGTATGAAAATGGGAATGGCAGTTTGTGAACATACTGGAGAAGAGTATGCAACTAATTTGCATATCAATGATTTAAAGATTGTCACTAAAGAATTAGGTTTTAATTTTGATCGTGAAGATGGAACGTCTCATTTGGATTTAAGCCCTGAGGGAAAAAGATCTCGTTTGGCTCAAGCCCATTTGAAAGCAAGACAAGAAGGTGGTAATTTATTTGGATAATTAAAAAATAATCAGCGAGCAGTGATCTCTATCATTGTCTGGGTTAAAAATATAGAAAACGACAAAAAATGGCAAAATTACCCGTTTCAGCAGAAAAAATAGTAGAAGATTTTGGACCCCACTTAAATTATAGCCCTAAAGAAGGATATGACGGAAGGGATGAACCCGATGAAATTGTGAAGACACACTGTTGTTTTTGTGGTATGCAATGCGGGATTCAATTGTTAGTTAAAAGTAATAAAGTAGTGGGTTTTGAGCCATGGATGGAATTTCCTTTTAATGAAGGACGTCTTTGTCCAAAAGGAGTTCAACGCTACTTGCAAAATAACCACCCTGACCGTTTGTTAGGCCCAATAAAAAGGGTAGAAGGGAAAGGTTTTGAAACTACTACTTGGGATGAAGCCATGGATAAAACGGTTTCGGAAATTAAACGCATTCAGGAACAATATGGAAAAGATGCTTTTTCGATACTTTCAGGCGTTTCATTAACCAATGAAAAAAGTTACCTGATGGGTAAATTTGCTCGTGTGGCTGTGAAAACAAAAAATCTAGATTACAACGGTCGTTTGTGCATGGTAAGTGCAGGTGCGGGAAATAAAAAAGCTTTTGGTTTAGATAGAGCTTCTAATACTTATTCGGATTTAGAATATGCCGAGGTGATTATTGTGGCTGGAGCCAATATCAGTGAGACTTTTCCAACATTAACGCATTGGATTTGGAAAGCCAGAGATCGTGGAGCCAAGCTGATTGTGATTGATCCAAGAATGATTCCATTGGCTAGAACTTCAGACATTCACTTAGATGTAAGACCAGGAACAGATTCAGCTCTTTATGGAGCTATGTTGAAATATCTTGTAGATAACGACTTGCTGGACCATGATTTTATTGATAATTATACCTCTGGATTTGATATTACTATAGACTCAGTTAAGGATTACACCTTAGAATGGGCTGAGGAAATTACAGGAATTAAAAAAGAAAAAATAAAAGCAGCTGCTGAATTATGGGGTAGGGCTAAAACCAGTTTTTTACTTCATGCGCGCGGAATCGAGCACCATTCAAAAGGAGTAGATAATGTTTTGGGCTGTATAAATTTGGTTCTTGCTACTGGACGCATTGGGAAACCATATTGCGGATATGGAACAATTACGGGTCAAGGAAATGGTCAAGGCGGAAGAGAGCACGGTCATAAATGTGATCAATTACCTGGAAATCGTGACATTGAAAATCCGGAGCATCGTAAGTACATTTCAGAAGTTTGGGGGATTGATGAAAAAGACATGCCTGGAAAAGGGCTTACAGCTTATGAAATAATTGAAGCCATTCATAGAGGAGAAATTAAAGGGCTATTGTCTATTTGTTTTAATCCATTAGTGTCATTGCCAAACAGTAACTACGTTAGAGAAGCGCTAGAAAAACTAGAGTTTTATGTATGCATAGACTTTTTCTTAAATGAAACAGCTCGCCATGCTGACATTGTTCTAGCTGGTTCTTTACAGGAAGAAGAAGAAGGTACAACAACATCAGCAGAGGGAAGAGTGATACGTATTCGTCAGGCAGTAACGCCTCCAGGAGATGCGAGAACAGATACTTCCATAATTTTAGAATTAGCGAAACGCTTGGGTGAAGAAGATAAATTTACCTATGATGATAGCGAAGCTATTTTTAATGAATTACGTGTTGCTTCAAAAGGCGGAACGGCTGATTATAATGGAATTACTTATAAAAGAGTAGAAGAGAATATGGGAATATTTTGGCCATGTCCAACAGAAGACCATCCTGGTACTCCTCGTTTATGGGAAGATAAAAAATTTAAAACACCTGATGGTAAAGCACATTTTAATCCGGCTCCATATAAACTTCCAGGTGAAGTCACTGATGCGGATTATCCAGTGATATTAACCACAGGACGAGTGGTTTCACAATATTTAAGCGGAACACAAACCCGAAGAATAGGGAAATTGGTAGATCAATATCCAGAACCTTTATTGGAAATTCACCCCGCACTAGCAAAGAAATTCGGCATTAAACAAAGAGAATTGGTTAAAGTTTCTACTCGAAGAGGAGAGGGAATTTTTCCTGCTAATATCGTAGAAACCATTCGGGAGGATACTGTTTTTATACCGTACCACTGGTCAGGAAAAAAATCAGCAAATTTATTGACACCAGGGACATTGGATCCGATATCAAAAATACCAGAATTTAAAGTATGTGCCTGTCATCTGGAACCGCTTAACGAGATTGCAGCACCATCTAAGGCCTCAAAAGCATACGCAAGTGTTTAACCTATAAAAAATCTAAAAAATGAACTATACCAGTTTCAATACAAACGAAGAATTTTTTGTAGATATGCAACGTTGCATTGGCTGTAAAGCCTGTGAAATGGCTTGCGCAGAATGTGAAACAAACGGTCAGGACTCTATGATTCATGTTAATTATGTTGATCGAGCTTCTACCACACAAACTACTGTTCAGGTGTGTATGCATTGTGATGATCCAGTTTGTGCTAATGTTTGTCCAGCAGATGCTATATCAAAAGACGAATTTGGGATAGTACATACTGCTAATACGGAGCGATGTATTGGTTGCTCTAATTGCGTTGAGGCTTGCCCTTTTGGTGTTCCAAAGAAAATAGAAGAATATGATATGATGATGAAGTGTACTATGTGCTACGACAGAACAAGTGTAGGAAAAAAACCTATGTGTGCGACGGTTTGTCCTAGTGGGGCTTTATTTTATGGTACCAAAGAAGAAATAACAGAAATGAGACCAAATAGTTCACCGGTGAATACTTTTGTTTTCGGAAAAGAGATTGTAAATACAAAAGTGAATATCATGATGCCTAAAGGTAGTACTGAGTTGATCATTTTTTAAATATATACCCATGTCAAAAGAAGATAATTTAAATAAGAACTGGAAAAAAGATTTTCCAATTCTAAAACAGCAAGCCACGAATGTTAGCCGTCGTGATTTCGCAAAATTCCTGACTTTAGTTTCAGGAGGATTAATGGTTGGGAGTGGTTTGGTCGCTGCCAAAGCCTATTTACTTCCTAAAGAAGATATGGAGGGCGAACATTTTGTGTGCAAAAAAGGCGAGGTACCTTCAGGTGGAACACGCGCTTTTGTGATAGAAGGAAGTAAAATTCCATATATTCTGATTCATCTTGAAAGCGGAGAATTCAAAGCCTACGAGCAAAAATGTACGCATCTTTCTTGTTCCGTTTTTTACAAGCCAGGAACAGGAATTATACATTGTCCTTGTCATGAAGGATCTTTTGACGCTAAGACTGGAGACGTTATAGCAGGGCCACCACCACGAGCTTTACCTAAACTGGAAGTCTTTTTTAAGGACAATGATATTTATGTAAAAGCATCTGAAGAAGAAAAATTGAGTTAGGTATTCAAAATAACTAAATTATAGCTACTATGAGCAGTTTTAGAACAAGCCAAAACAAGGCCAATCCCAATAAGTTAAATATTATTCTTTCAACACTAATATTCATTCTTATTATGAATGTTACCATTCAAATCTGGTTGCTATATGCATCTTTGAATAACGCTTTAGATAACAATAAAGAGATTTTGATTCCAGCCTTTATCGCTTCGCTTATTTTGTTTTTAATTGGCTTTAGTTGGCTTTATTTTTTGCCGTCAGGGAATCGTGAGAATAAATAGTATTTGATAGAATCTTTTATAAAAAAAGGAACTCAACTGTGTTCCTTTTTTTATAAATATAATTGGTAAAGTAAAAAGCACTCTTTAAAATGACAAGTACTAGTTTGTTAGCATCCACCACTTGATTCATTCTTGATAACGATACGTTTCCAGCACCGATTAAAAATAAAATTGGAGAGTCTGTGTTTGTTTTACTAATAGGTTTTGGGCAATAAGGTTTATTGCTATAGCAATTCAGGAAAATGGTTGTTCATTATAGTATTAAGCAATTCTTGGGTTAATGGTTTTTTTGTGAATGAGGATATTTCAGGAATGCTCTCGGCTCTTAATTGATCAGCTGGATTTGTTGATGTGGTATGCATCACAATAATTATCTTGTCTTTTTCACTCACATCTGTTTTTTGATATTCTTCTATAAATTCCCATCCATCCATTACTGGCATATTGATATCCAGTACAATTAAAAGTGGGCGAGTAGTAGAATTTACATTAGTTACAAATTGCCCTGTACTAGTCAGGAATTCTAATGCTTTTTGACCATTTAATACAGGTTCAATTTCGTCTGCTATTCCAGCCTTGCTAATTCTAATAGTATTTAAACAGTTTACCATTTCATCATCATCAACTAATAAAATACAGCCTATTTTTTCTTTCATTCTTATGCTTTTTTTCGAATTGTAAAATTAAAAACGGTTCCTTCACCTAACTTTGAGTCTGCCCAAATAGCTCCACCGTGTAACCGAGCTATTTTTTCACAATGAGATAAGCCAATTCCTGTTCCCTCGTATTCATTTCGATCATGCAAACGTTTGAAAAGTACGAAAATTTTATCTTTGTCTTGTTCTTTAATTCCAATTCCATTGTCTTGGACAGAAAAAAACCAATGATCTACATCTTCCTTTGCTGAGATTTTGATTTCAGGAATGACATCTTTTTTTCTAAATTTCAATGCATTACTAATGAGGTTTTGAAACAATAGCCTTAATTCTAGTCGGTATCCAATTACTTTTGGCAAATGATCAACTGTTACTTTTGCATTAAGTTGCTTCAAAGTATGGCTTAGATCTGTAAGAACCTCATTTACGATTTCGTTGCAGTCAACTATAACTGATTCTTCCTCTGCGCCAATTCTTGAATACTCCATTATTCCTTTCACCAAAGTTTGCATACGCTTTGATGATTGTGAAATATATTTAATATACGTACTCATTTCCTCACTAATGTTTTCCTCACATTCATTTTGGAGAAGCTCGGTAAGAGAAACCAATGATAGTAGCGGTTCCTGAAGATCGTGGGTAGTAATATAGGTGAATTGCTCTAACCGCTCGTTTTGCTGGTGTAAAAGCTTGTTTTGGGCAACAATTTCAGTGTTGTGTTTTTTACGAGCGCGTAAGGTATGTAAAACGAAGTAGTAACCTAATAAAAGAGCCAGTATCGCAATGAATGTTGTAATTATTGAAGTTCTAAAGAATTTATATTGCAGATTTTTGGCTTTTGCCGTTCGTGTCTTTAGTAATTTTTTTTCGGCTGTTTTTATGCTTTGTAAAGCACCTTGAATGTTTTTAATTATATTGACGCCAGTTCCGTCGTTAATAAGTTTTTGTGCTTGCTTAGGGTCAGCATTGGATACAAGGGAAATTATGGTGTCAGAAAAGGCGATTTTTTTATTAAATTCTACTTCAAGCAGGGTAATTCGTGCTGTTTGTACAGGGTTGTCTCTAGTTAAGTTTTTTAGCTTTACAATGTCCTTAGGGATTTTGGATTTTCTGGCAATCACATTTTTTGCATAAATCTCGTTTCGGGTAATAAAGTACCCTAGGTTATTGGTCTCAAGTTGAATAGCATCTTCTGATAATAGATCGCACTGAGATAGCACATCGTTTGTGTGTTCTACCCATTCTGTAGCTTCTGTAATATTGTTATTGCTAATCACTGATAGGGTCAAAGAAGCTATTATCATTAGGAAAACAAATACAAATCCGGCTACAATTTTATTCATGAGTAATTAATTTTGTATGCTATATTATTTTTTTGAATGTTAGAAAACAAATTAGGTGTTATGATGTTAAAAATGTTTACTATTAATCTAATTTTTATTGCAGTATTTTATAAATTTAACTTTTTAATAGTAGAAAATCTAATGGGGACTAATAGTTTATCAATAAAATATTCATATAAACGACAAATAAATAAATTTAATCATAAGTCCTTATTTATTTTCGTTTAATAACAATCTGTTTATTGCGAATAGCTTAAAAGTATAGACGAATGGATTTGTACTTTATAATTTCTAGCTTAAAGATTTGTAGAAGTACGTGAATAGGCAATTTTAGAATGGGAAGTCTAAAACTAATTAGACTTCTCGCTTTAGTCCATAAAAAAAAGGAACTCAATTGAGTTCCTTTTTTTACAAGTAAAAATTAGGCGTTTTAGTAATAGACCGTAGTTTGTTAACGACCACTTCAGTGCGCCCTAAAGAAGATAAAGTTATAATCGTCTTGTTCCATTTTTTAGCGCTCAATTCTATTTTTATTTAGAATAATCTAGATTTTGATTCAGTTAAAGTAGACTGGTCAATTAATTTCTTAATTCATTCATGTCGGCAAGAATTCCATCTAGTTTTTTTAATATCCTGCCATAACCAAGCTTCAGGTCGAAATCTCCGATTTGTCCTCCAAAGTAGGCTAATAAACTGATAATAGTACCCCCCCCAATTATTAAAATTAATGGAAAACCAAAAACTAAATAGGTGCCTGGGAATTTTAGTAAAATGAAGTTTACAAATTTATTTCCAGGAATATCCCCCCCAATACTACCAAACCAAAATCCTGCAACCATGATTATGAAAACGTATGGATATAAAAAGCGAGACAGTTTAGTGTTTGTTGCAGTCATTTCTTTAACCCAATTGTCAAACGAAATCAGGTATTGGTAGCTGTTTTGGGTTTTGTCCAATGTATCTAAACGCTTGCTAAATTTTTGTGCAATAGTGACTATAACAAAAAATAACACGAACATTCCAATTCCCATATAAGGTATTTTGACAAGAAATGAAATTGGTAAAATAATAAATGCAAACGCCACGATTGCAATCCGATTTATTTTATACATTCTTCTAAATTTATCGACGATATCTATCGATTTTTGACTGTAGAGATTATTCAGTTTCGGCGCTAATAAAGCATCGCTTTTCAAAAAACCGTCTTTCCATATTGTTTCAATTGACTTTTCCATCTAATAATTTTTTTAATCGTTCTTTAATTCTTTTAATGCGCACCCCAATGTTGTTTGGGTTTGTTCCAATAATTTCTGCGATTTCCTGATATGACTTTTCTTCTAGATAAAGCATAATAACCGCCCTGTCTACTTCAGATAATTGTCTGATTGCCTGATAGAGCTGGTTAAGAGATTCATCTATAAAAGAACGACTGTCCTCGATTGCCTCGTCAGGCAAAGAATCAGAAACAAAATGATGTTTCTTTTTTTTCTTTAGTAAAGTCAAGCATACATTTAATGATATCCTGTAAACCCAGGTGGACCACTGCGATTGTTCTCGAAAACTGTCATGGCTTCTCCAAATTTGTAAACAGACCTCTTGATAGTAATCCTCAAAATCCTCTTGGGTATTCGTATAAGCCCTGCAAATCTTAATGATGATTCCTGAATAGGGTAAAATAAATGTGGTGTAAAAATCGCTACTCACTTTTGTTTTTTCTTAATTAGTGGCTAAAGTTGGGAATTATTACAGGCAAAAGAAGTTTTTTTAGAAAGTTTTTAAAAGTTCGGGCTTTTTTTTCAGGGGAATCGCTATTGTAGAAGAGAAGTAGACAGAAATTCATAATTTTAGTAGTTACGTAATTCTGGAAAAGGATAGAACCAACTCGATCTGTAAGCAAATAAAAAAACCGACTTGAAATTTTCAAGTCGGTTTTTTATTCCTTTAAGAATAATTAATATTTTATTATTTATACTCGACCTTTTAAGTACTGTGAATGAAGTATTAAAAATGCAATGCAAAACCGATGTTAAATTGTAAACTGTTATCGTAGTACTGTTTATGAGTAGCTAAATTGTAACGAATTCCTGGTTCGATACTTACATTTTTTCCTAAAAAAACGGCGTAACCGGCTTGTAGACCAACGTAGGTAGGATTAGCATCTGCCTGACCGATGCCAACACCGTTATAAGATATTTCAATTGGAATCATGCTTTTGAAATAGTATTTGGCTCCAATTTTATAGGCAATTGGCGTTTCTTGTCCTTTGATGCCATTATCGCCATATCCTAATCCAATTTTAAGAGCCAGATTATCTTTGATAAAATAACCTCCTTCGGCTCCAATATTATAAGAAGTAACGCCATCAGAAGAAGTGAAATACAAAGAGGTGGAACCCACGTTCGTACCAAAACCGGTATTTACTTCTACAAGCCATTTCCCTTTTGTAACTTGCCCCTCTTTGGCTTGCCCATTGGCAAATGAAAATGCAAATAAAGCAACCACAGCTAAAATGATTTTTTTCATATTTGTTTGTTTTTTATTGAAACAAAAGTAGAATTTAAATTTATTTAAGTAAGAAGTTTATGACTTATTTAACGATTTTAGAATTGTGATAAATTGATTTATTCTTCTAGGTTAAGGATTGAGTAGGTTGGTTAACTACTTTGTTACCAACGGGTCATAAAAAAAGGAACCCAATCTGAGTTCCTTAATTTCTATATTTTAAAAGTAAAAATTACTCTTTCAAGCGACAAGCCTTAGTTTCTCCATCTACAACTACTTCAGTCATTCCTAGAGAAGATAAATTTTTCATGGCTTTGTCCCATTTTTTACCGCTTAATTCTGATTTTATTTTCAATAACCCAAATTCCATTTGGTTTTCATTAGCCTGTAATAAAGAAACAATTAGTTTCTCATCGTCTTCCAGTTCTACTTGAACTTGTTTTTTCTCTGGTCTCATTTGTGGAAACAACAATACCTCTTGGATAGAAGCATTATTAGTCAAATACATAATCAAACGATCCATTCCTATTCCCATACCAGACGTAGGAGGCATTCCGTACTCTAATGCTCTAAGGAAATCTTCGTCAATTATTCCTGTCGCTTCATCATCTCCTTTTTCCGATAATCGCATTTGCTCTTCAAAACGGCTCCGTTGGTCAATTGGGTCATTCAGCTCAGAGTAAGCATTCGCTACTTCTTTACCACAAACCATTAACTCAAAACGTTCTGTCAATTCTGGATTGTCTCTGTGCTCTTTACACAAGGGTGACATTTCCTTTGGATAATCAGTAATGAATGTTGGCTGAATATAATTTCCTTCACATTTAGCGCCAAAAATCTCATCAATCAATTTCCCTTTACCCATCGTGGCATCCACATCAATTCCCATGCCTCTAGCTGCATCAAATAATTCTGCTTCACTTTTACCTGAAATATCAAAACCAGTAAAATGCTTAATAGAATCAGTCATCGTTACACGAGCATAAGGAGCTTTGAAGTTGATTTTGTGTTCTCCAAAAGTAGCCTCGCTTGTACCATTTACGGCAATAGCGCAATGCTCAAGAAGATCTTCGGCAAATTCCATCATCCAGTTGTAGTCTTTGTAAGCTACATATATTTCCATAGCGGTAAATTCTGGGTTGTGCGTTCTATCCATTCCTTCGTTACGGAAATTTTTAGAAAACTCATAAACCCCTTCAAAACCACCTACAATCAATCTTTTTAAATACAACTCATTGGCAATACGCATGTATAATGGCATGTCAAGAGAGTTGTGGTGTGTGATAAACGGACGCGCTGCAGCACCTCCAGGAATAGGTTGTAAAACAGGAGTTTCAACCTCAAGATACCCTCTATCATTAAAGAAAGAACGCATCGCATTGAACATTTTTGTTCTCTTGATAAACGTTTCTTTCACATGTTCATTCACCGTTAAATCTACATAACGCATTCTGTAACGCAATTCAGCATCATTAAAGGCATCGTGTACTTTTCCATCTTCATCTACCTTTGGTAATGGCAATGGACGCAAGGTTTTACTCAAGAAAGTAAATCCATCAACACGAATACATTGTGCACCTACTTTGGTAGTAAACAATTCTCCTTCGATACCAATAAAATCGCCTAAATCGGTTAATTTTTTGAATACTTGATTGTATAATGTTTTGTCGTCACCTTCACACAACACATCACGGTTCACGTACAATTGTATGCGCCCTTCGCTATCTTGCAATTCGGCAAAACAAGCTTTTCCTTGATCTCTCACACTCATCAAACGTCCGGCAACAATTACCTTCTTACCTTCTTCAAATTGCGATTTTATCTGCTTCGAAGTATGATTTACAGGAAAAAGATTAGCTGGATAAGGATTGATTCCTAAGTTGCGTAAGGCTTGAAGTTTTTCTCTTCGGATGTTTTCTTGTTCTGATAATGCCATTAGGTTATAATTTTTAAGAGTGCAAAGATAACAAATAGATTGCAGAATTCAGAATTCCCATTTTAGAATTTTTGAAGCGGTAATTTTTGATTTTTTCAAGAAGAGTCGTCCCGCTATTCGCTATATCTTTTTTGCCTCCCGATAGTTTCGGCAGGCAAAAAAGGATGTCGCTTCTATCGGGGCTATACTAGAAATAATTCGCTTATTAAGATAAGTTTCAAAAGTGAATTCAATTCCATGTATATTTGCTTGAATAGTGATGACAGTAAACAAGAAATGAAATTTGTACTATTTTATAATTTTAAATTAAACCTTTCACAGTAATACAGAGTCTTACTTTGAAAATATAATTGAATTTATGAATTCAAATCCGGAATCTTTTCCAGAACTCTACGCTCAGTTCAAATCACTCGTTTATAACGTAGCGCTGAGTTATGTTCAGAACAGAGAAGATGCCGAAGAAATATCTCAAGATGTTTTCGTTCAACTCTTTCAGTCCATTAACGATTTTAAACAAGAATCGACCTTAAAAACGTGGATTTACCGCATTACTATAAATAAAAGTTTGGATTTTTTGAAACATAAAAAAAGTCAAAAACGGTTCTTTATTTTCGGAAAACGTTCGGAAAACGAATATGAAATCCAAAATATTTCTACTTTTGAACACCCCGGTATTTTATTGGAAAACAAAGAAAAATCCAAAATACTATTCGAAGTAATTAATCGATTGAACGAGAATCAAAAAACAGCTTTTATCTTATCTAAAATAGACGGATTAAGTAATCCTGAAATTTCGACAATTATGGAGTTAAGTATCTCATCTGTAGAATCGCTTATTTTTAGAGCCAAAGAGAACCTCAAGAAAAAATTAGGAAATAAATTTGAAGAATACCACAAGAAAAAATAAGAAATAGAGTCTAATATAATATGGAAAAGGAAAATTGGATTAACGAAATTATCGATAGTACGGATCAAATCGTAAAAGTACTACCCAATGATGGTTTGTATGCTAAAATTCAGTCCCAAATGAATTTACAAAATCCAGTCGAAACCAAATGGGTTTGGCTCGCTGCTGCATCAATGTTGCTATTGGTAAGTATTAATATTAAGGTTGTCTTTAACGAATTAAAATCAGAGAAAAAAAATCAAGAAAAGGCTTTAGTTGCTTCAATTACTGATTCATACTCATTTTAGAAAAAAGAATTATGAACAAAATAAAAGTATTAAGTTTTTCCGTTATCGTACTTATCATTCTTAATCTAAGTATGATTGTTTTTTTTATGGTTATAAAACCAAGAGAGTTTAAGAATTTCAGAAATGGATCGAGAATAATAATTATCGAGAAACTCCATTTTGATGAGCCGCAAAAAAAACAATTTAGAGTATTAATTGAAAAGCATATTCAGAAAATTAAGATTTATGAAAGTAAAATCTTAAGCACAAAAGAAAATCTCTACTTACAACTAAGTCTTCCAGAAGTAGACTTAAAAACAAAAGACAGTTTGATTAGCGTATTAGGAGATCTGCAAAAACAAATTGAAATCGCACGTTTTGAGCATTTTAAAGGAATTAGAAAAATTTGCAATACGCCAGAACAAATAGAAGATTTCAAGCAATTAACCATTGAATTAGCAAAAAAAATTGGCGAGCCAAATCCCAACCCGAAAAAATAAATGTTTAACACCGCAAGAATTAAATAAAACTATCGTCAAAGAAGAAGTAAACATATTTAAAATACCCAAACTATGAAAAAATCAAGTACTTTTTTAATCCCCATTTCAGCAATCTTAATGATTTTTGCTTGTAGTAATTCAGATGACGATTCTTCTGTAATTGATCCGAGCACTGGCTCTACGACAGTACCAGAAGTTTATAAAAAGATTTATGGTGCCACTAGTATTACATCCGATGGAACTTATTTAACCATTAAAACTAATGGTCAACCGGATCATAAAAGTGTGTATTATCCAACTACTAATGCTAAATATGAAAATTTTAGCGGAACGACTTATGGCAATTACACATTCATAAAAAATCCTAACACGATTAGCTTAACCAATGCGTATACATTTAAAATACCGGTAAACCCTGTAGTTTCCGCAACACATGCCGCTACACCATTAGCCGCTATTGGCGTTTCTATAAACGGAGTGCCTTTTTTCAACCAATACGCAGGACCTAATCAGCCATTGACTAATGAGTTTCAATCTTTTGATAAATATTGGGGACATCCAACAGCAACAAGTATGTATCATTATCATGTAGAACCTCTTTATTTAACGGAAACGAAAGGAAAAGATGCCTTAATGGGTTTCTTATTAGATGGCTTCCCTGTTTATGGTCCTGAAGAAAATGGTGCTGCTGTAACCGGTCTAGATGTATACCACGGCCACACAGGAGCAACTGTTGACTATCCAAACGGAATTTACCATTACCACATCACCAATTCTGATCCTTACATCAACGGAAACGGATTTTACGGTACTGCGGGAACATTTTCTAATTAGTTTTTTGCTTATCGCTAAGTTGTTAAGATACTAAGATTTTATTTTATGTATTTGTGGTTAACAAAATTCAAAAACCTTTAAGAAAGGGTAACCAGAACAATAACAAAAAGGCGAAGCAAATCTGTATTTAAATACAATGAGTTTAAAAATCAATTCTTTTACAAAAACAATCTTCCCTTTGATTGCAACAGTATTTTTTATTAGTTGCAATCAAAGTCCAGAAGAGGCGCCTCAAAGACAAGCTCAAAAGACGCCTTCGGTTTATAAAACCGCGTCAGATACTGGTTTCAATTTCAAGCAAGACACCTTGTATTTTAAAACCGAAAAATATTCTGGAAAACAATATGAGCTCTATCCTAGTAAAGACACCGCATTTGTAAAATCCTATTTAGGCGGTATGCTTGAAGGTGTTCAAAAACTATGGTACGACAATAAAGTATTAGCCGAAGAACGATTGTATATCTCGAATAAAAAGGAAGGCGTACATCAAAACTGGTGGGAAAATGGAAAGCCTAGATACAAATACCATTTTTACAACGATGAGTTTCATGGCGAAGTGCTAGAATGGTACAAAACCGGACATTTATTCAAAAAATTTCACTACACTAACGGACACGAAGAAGGTAGCGAAAGATTATGGTACGAAGACGGTAGCGTACGTGCCAATTATGTGATTAAAAAAGGCAAGAAATACGGTTTAATCGGAATCAAATTATGTAAAAACCCTTATGAAAAAAGTATTAAATAACAACTGGACTTTATTACTTGGGATAGTAATTTTACTGTCCTCTTGTAGCAAGATAAAAGATGAAGATGAGGGACTTCCCTTTTTTAATTCCTATGAATTCACTCCAGAATGGATAAGCCTAGACAGTCCTGAGTATACTAATATCCATACTATTCCTGACTTTTCTTTTACGAATCAAAATGGCGAAACAATAACGAAAGAAACTGTTGACGACAAAATCTATGTTGCTAATTTCTTTTTTACCAGCTGTGGTAGCATCTGTCCAAAGATGACCGATAACATGGA